>VOFC01004135.1_pt1 | contig 44821 bp, 59 predicted proteins | sample 5384161 | NCBI WGS metagenome assembly VOFC01 (sample SAMN12384722, study PRJNA508395) | human gut metagenome | isolation source: healthy gut B | host: Homo sapiens | reverse complement strand
CCGACAGGAAATCTTTTTGGACTCTGTGTCGGCCCCATGCAGGGCGCTCGCTCCCCCGATGGGAGGTCTTGGCGGTCTGGGCAGTTCGGACGGTCATGCTGTTCTCAAGGTCCTGGTATGAAAGATATTTCAGAGGGCTTTCGCGGGAAGCCCTTAATATGTTCGCTGCTGGGGAGTTAATATGTTTTCTTTCTGTCTATAGGATAGCACCGCAATGGCCGCTGTGCCGTATATCCATAATGTCGGAAAACAGGTGCAGAAACTGCAAAATTCCACGTTTATGGACAGGAAACGCCGGAAGTGGTATACTGTGCAAAAAACATCGGAGGTGCGACCATGAACATCAAGCTGACACTGGGAGAACGGCTCAAAGACCTGCGTGTGGAGCGGAATCTGAAGTTGGAAACGCTGGCAGAGCAGACGGGTCTGTCCAAATCGGCACTGTCGAAATACGAGAGCGACGATGTGACCGACCTCAGCATTTATGCGGTGACAACGCTGGCTGAGTTCTATGGCGTGACCACGGACTACCTGCTGGGTGTGACGGAAAACAAAAAACGCCCAGATGCAGTCCTTTCGGACTTGCATCTGAGCGATGGCGCAGTGGACGTATTAAGAAATGGAAAATTCAATCATCGGCTGCTGTGCGAGCTGATCGTGCATGAGAATTTCCAGAGGTTCATGACCGATCTGGAAATCTATGTGGATGGATATGTCAGTGCAAACATTCAAAACCTCAATGCCGGTCTGGAAGCAACGCGGCAAATGCTGAAAAAAGAAGTATGCAGCAGATGAAAATGATCTGTACATGAGCACCTTGAAGCGGGGGCAGATTGATGAAGATGAGTACTTTGGCCGGGTCCTGTATGATGAACTGGTGGATATCCTGAAGAACATCAAGACGGAACACCGCAAGGACAAGACCACTTCGGATGGTGCAATGGTCGATAACTTGATGAAGGAACTGGAGGATGCACAGAAATTTGAAGGGTCTGCGGATGAAAAGAAGATTCGAACAGCATTGAAGGCAATCGGCATCAACTACGATAAGCTGACAGAAGATGAAAGAAAGCTGATAAAGAAGATTCTTTATAAAACGGCAATGCTGAAACCGGGGACACTTGCAGGCAACCGGGGCAAATACAGACGCTGATTATTTGCCAGGCATGCGGCTTAAAACTGGGAAAAACGCTGCTGCGGCAGGACGGAGAACGTACACCATTGGTTCTTCTGCAAGCCTGCGCTGGGTGGGCAAAGACCGTCACTCCACAATCACTACACAGGTGGCGTGTTCCCGGCTCTGCTTGTTGTTCTCCAGATAGGAACCAATGTGAAACGCAATGAATGCGATCTCGTCCTCGCTCACTTCGATATGGTAGATCTGCGCAAAGCGGTGTGCAAAGTAGACCGCCATATCGTAGACAGGGGCATAGTCTTTCTTGAACTGCAGCGCAATGGGATTGGGGTAGCTGATATGGAAGGCACATCGCTGCTGCGCATAATACATGTGCAGGGGAGAACTGCAGGATATAGTCGTTGTCAAATTCCGGGGTGCAGTACCGCTGGGACATCATGGAAAGGATGGAAGCCACATTGTGGATGAACTCCGGGCTGATGACACACTGGATATCCACGGTTTCGTGCTCCACCGAAAGGGCAATCAGCATCAAAATCTGTTTATAATCCCGCTCCGGGATGCGGATGCTGTATTTTTGCTCGAAGTTTGCCGAGATCATGTCGGCCAGATTCACGATGTCTTCCCGATCCTGAGAGGATGCCAGTAGCTCGTCTACTGAGATGGGCGGTTCTTTGTCGTCCAGCTCATTGCCGATGTTCAGCCGGATGAGGATGACCAGAATATGGATCAGCAGATTATTCAGCGCAAAATCGTTCAGAAACAGTTTGGACTCCTGACAGGTCGTGAACAGCTCCTGCATAATGCCATCGATATCCTGAGAGGGAAACAGCTGTTCCAACGCATCTTTAGAATTGAAAAAGCCGTAGGTGTTGCGCACGGCAAGGCTGCCGATCATTTTGCGACGGTTCTGCTCGCTGCCACGCAGATAGAACTGGTATTTCTGAGATTCGATGCGCAGGTCGTATTCTTTGGCGATCTCTTTTACCTGTGGGATGACGGTATTCAGAATGGTGCTGGAACTGACATACAGGGCTTCAGCTTCGTCAAAAGCGTTGACACCCTCCTTACTGGTCAATAGATCAGAGAGCACCTTCCAGACGCGGGATTCTGCTTCGTTGGGCAAGGTGTCCAGACTGGCAGTATGGCTTTCCAGACGGTAGCCCTCCCGGGAGGAAGTAATAACGGCCTTGCCCTCCTCGTTGATGGCTTTGATGTAGTTGCGCACCGTCCGTTCACTGGTACCAAGCATATTGGCAAGTGCTGCAGAGGAAATGCTCTGCGATGCGTCGGATAAGATCTTCAGCAGCTGCGTGCGCTTATCGGTTTTCATGCAGAGACACTCCTTCTATAAAAATACAGATGAAAGACAGAATAAAAACTCATCTTATATAGTATAGCAAATGGAAGAAGAAAACTAAACCATACTTTTTTCCGCCTTGTTGGAAAGATGAGGAATTTGCCGGAGTCGGGGAAAAACTTTGTTTTGTTTTCACAAACGGACCTGATATACTGGGCACAACGAAACCCGGAAGCGATTCCGGAGAAAAGAATTGTTGCATTGGATATGGAAAGGAGCAATTGTTATGACCCGTATCTTACTTGCCTGCGGCATTGGCGCTTCCACCGGCTTTATGGCCGCCAATATGCGCAAGGCTGCAAAGGCTCAGGGTTTGGATGTTTCCATCCACGCTGTGAGCAAATCTCAGGTGCCGGAGTACGCCGATAAGATCGACGTGCTGCTGCTTGGCCCCCACTTTTCAGCCGAGGTTCCCAAGTATAAGGAGATGCTGAAGGACCACAATGTGAAGGTGACTTCCATTGATCCGGACGACTATGCTGCATTGGATGGCGAAGCCATTCTGGAGTCGGCCCTCGAGTTTTATGAAGAAGGTTGAAATGGGAGGAAAAAACTATGATGGAGAAGATTCAGGCATGGATCGAGAAACATCTCGTTCCGGTCATTAACAAGATCACGTCGAACTTCTGGTTCGGCATCGTGGCAGATGCAATCCTGTACATTGTTCCGTTCTCGATGGTCAGTGCCATCCCGTCCCTGTGGGCCATCCTCCGCCGCTTTGTTCCGGTGCTGCCGGACATCAGCCCGCTGAGCACCTTCTCGTTTGGTCTGATTGGTCTGTTCGTGGTATTCGTGATCCCCCCTACAACTGCCTGCAGAAGATCGAAAAAGAAAGACCGCTCCATGATCGCAGGCTTTACCGGCATCGGTGCCTACATGATGTGCATGAACTTTCAAACGGTGGACGGCGGCTCGCTGGTTTCCATGAACAAGTTCGGCGCAGGCGGTATGTTCACTGCTATGGTGGTCGGTCTGATGGTGGCTGTCATCTACAAGCTGCTGGCCAAGTATTCCTTCTTTGGTGAGGACAGTGTGATCCCCGACTTTGTTAAGAACTGGTTCGACAACATCGCGGCCATCCTCATCAGCCTGACCGTTGCCTATCTGTTCACCTATATTGCAAAGATCGATGTGTTTGCCATGGTGCAGATCCTCATGAAGCCGGTTACCAGTTTTGCACAGAGCGCACCTGGCGTCATTATGATCGTGTTCCTGCAGAATGTGTTCTACTTCTTCGGTGTCTCCGGCTGGGTGTTTACCCCTGTTACCCGCAGCATTACGCAGGCTGCTATTGCTGAGAATGCAGAACTGGTAGCTGCCGGCCTTGCGCCCAAGAATATCTACGCTTACGGTTTCAGCCGTTATCACCACATCGGCGGTCAGGGCGCTACCCTTCCGCTGGCACTGTTCATGCTGCGTGCAAAATCCAAGAAGTTCCGTCTGCTGGGCAAGGCTACGCTGGTGCCCTCCATCTTCAACATCAACGAGCCTTTGCAGTACGGTGCAGTCGTCGGCAACCCCTTTATGCTGATCCCCACCGTGCTCATCGCCATCATCCTGCCCGGCTTCTCCTACCTGTGGTTCGCCATGGGCTGGGGCACCATCAACTACGTCAACTTCGATATGAACTTTGCCCCCAACGCCTTGTCTGCCTTCTTCATGTCCGGCGGCGACTGGCGCAACGTTCTGCTGATCTGCATCAACTTCGTGCTGGCTGCGCTGATCTGGTATCCGTTCTTTAAGGCAGCGGACAAAGCAGAATGCAAGAAGGAAGCCGAGCGTGAAGCTGCCAAGGCTGCCAAGAAGGCTGCCAAGGCTGCGGTAAAGGCATAATTATTTCTGGTAAGATAAGAGGGAAAATGAAGGCGAGGTAACATCCTATGGAAGAAAACGAAAAGCGCGATATCAATATGGTGGCGATGGAAGTCATCATGAACGCAGGCGATGGCCGCGACAAGATCGACGAAGCACTGGCCGCTATGGCCGAGGGCAAGCTGGACGAGGTAGACAAGCTGCTGGAAGAGGCAGAAGCTCTGATCGTCAAGGCACACAACGCCCAGACCGAGGTCATTCAGAGTCAGGTCAGCGGTGAGAGCATGGAGTACTCCCTGCTGTTCGTCCATGCGCAGGATACGGTCATGACCATCACCACCGAGCTGCGCATGACCCAGAAACTGCTGCCCATCGTCAAGATGCTGCTGAACAAGAAAGGAGACTGAACCATGGCAAAGACATTCCCGGAAGGATTCCTCTGGGGCGGTTCCACCGCCGCCAACCAGATCGAAGGCGCATGGAACGAGGGCGGTCGAGGCCCGGCTACTTCAGACTTCGCCCGCCTGATCACCAAACAGATTCGTGATACCGAGGGCACCTTTGATGTGCATGTGCCCCACAATGCAGCCTCCAAGGAAATGGTGGAGGATATGAAGGCTCACCCGGAAAATTGGGAGCTGCCCAAGCGCCGCGGCATCGATTTCTATCATACCTATAAGGATGATATCAAGCTGTTCGCCGAGATGGGCTTCAAGGTGTTCCGCATGAGCATCAGCTGGAGCCGCATCTTCCCCAACGGTGATGATGCCATCCCCAACGAAGAGGGTCTGAAGTTCTACGATGCAGTGTTCGACGAGCTGCACAAGTACGGCATTGAGCCGCTGGTCACCCTGTCCCATTTTGATACTCCGCTGCATCTGGCCGAGGAGTACGGCGGCTTCCTCAGCCGCCACACCGTAGAGGCCTTTGAAAAGTATGCCGAGACGGTCATCCGCCGCTACAAGGGCAAAGTCAAGTATTGGCTCACCTTCAACGAGATCAACAATGTGCTGTCCAACCCTTTTACCAGCAGCGGCGTCATCTTTGACGGCGCACCGGAACCCAGCAGTTGCAACCCCTATCTGGGCCACTGGCAGGAGAAGTTCCAGGCTGTGCACAACCAGTTCGTGGCAAGCGCACTGGCAACGAAAAAGCTGCACGAGATCGACCCGGATGCCAAGATGGGCAACATGCTCTGCCGTCTGGAGAACTACGCCGAGTCCCCGAAGCCCGAGGATCAGCTGCAGGTCATGTTCGAGGATCACTTCAACTGGTTCTTCACCGATGTGCAGGCCACCGGTGAGTATCCCTACTATATGCAGCGCTTCTTTGATGAGAACAACATCCACATCGAGATGGGCAAGGATGATACGAAGATCCTCAAAGAGGGTGCGGTGGACTTCATCACCATCAGCTACTACATGACCTACATCATGCGCTATAAGGGCAGCCCGGTGCCGCAGCCCATCGGCCGTCTGTTGTCCGATATCAAGAACCCCTACCTGCCCAAGTCCGATTGGGGCTGGACCATCGACCCCATCGGCTTCCGTATCACCCTGAACCGCATTTATGACCGCTACCACAAGCCCATCTTCATCTCCGAGAACGGTCTGGGAGCCGTGGATCACTTTGCTGAAAAGGGCCAGATCCAGGACGACTACCGCATCGACTACATGCGCGCCCATGTGGAGCAGCTGCGGGAGGCGATCGCAGATGGCGTGGACGTGTTTGGCTACGCATGGTGGGGCCCCATCGACCTGATCTCTTCCGGCACTTCCGAGATGACCAAGCGCTACGGCATGATCTATGTGGATCAGGATGACTACGGCAAAGGCACCGGCAAGCGCCTGCGCAAGAAGTCCTTCTACTACTATAAAAAGCTCATTGCTTCCAACGGCGCGGATCTGGAAAATGATGTGACGATCCCCGAAGAATAACCTGCATAACCGGAGACCCCATTCTGCAAAGGAGCAGAGCTGACCAACCACAGCTCTGCTCCTTTTTGCGGTGGTATGGCTGCTATGTGAAACGGAGGAAACTGTATGATCGAAAAAAGAAGAGCTGGATCGGTTTATAGCGTCCTGCAAGGATGAACAGGCAGAACTGCTCATGACGCTGGGCCGCATTCCGGCCCCCAGCCACCACGAGGAAAAAAGCGCGCTGCGTTCTGCAAAAAGTGGTTCGAGCACGAGGGCTGCAACGAGGTGTGGATCGATGAAGCCCAAAACGTAATCTGCAAGTTCAATTGTGATCGGTACGATGAGATCACCGTGATGATGGCTCACATGGACGTGGTGTTCAATGACACGGAAGAACTGCCTATGCGCCGTGACGGCGACATCCTGCGGGCACCCGGCATCGGCGATGACACTGCCAATCTGGTGAACCTGATGCTGGCCACCCGCTTTCTGGTGCAGCACAAAGACCGGCTGCACACCGGTCTGATGATCGTGGCCAACAGCTGCGAAGAAGGTCTTGGCAATCTGAAGGGGCTGCAAGGAGATCTTCAATAACTACGGCGACCGTATCAGGAGGTTTTATTCCTTCGACGGTTATATGTCCCAGTGCACCAGCATCGCCGTAGGCTCCCACCGCTACCGGATGCAGGTGCAGTGCCCCGGCGGGCACTCCTATCTGGACTTCGGCAAAGACAATGCGATTCAGATCGCTGCCGAGATCATTCACGAGCTGTACCGGATCACCCCGCCGCGGCAGGAATACACCACCTACAATGTGGGCCGCATTGAGGGCGGCAGCACAGTCAATTCCATTGCACAGGAAGTTACCCTGCTGTACGAGTACCGCTCTGCCAGTGAAGCGTGCCTGCAGGTCATGAAAGGGAAACTGAACCGGGTGGTGAATGAATTCCGCGCCAAGGGCAAAAAGATCAATCTGGAAGTGCTGGGCGTTCGCCCGGGCTGCGGCGATGGAGACAAGACCGAGCTGAAAAAGTGGACATCAGAAAACGCCGCCTGCATCCGGCAGTATTATGAGGGCGAACTGGATCTTGGTCCCTATTCCACCGATGCCAACATTCCTCTCTCGCGCAATGTTCTGGCCAATACCATTGGCACCGTAAAGGTGCTGGTGCCCACACCCGTGCCGAGTGGGTAGACCTGAAAAGTCTCCCGGCAGGACTTGGCATCGTATTGAGCCTGATGAACCGATATCTGGATTAAAAAGCAAAATGTCCGCCCACTGTGGCTTTTCCACAGCTGGGCGGGCATCCTATATATCCTCAAGACTTGATTTATGGTGTGCGGTCACGCGAACCAATGCCGTCAAGTCGTTTGGCTTCGAAGCCTCTTCTGTTGTGCAACAGCCCCCCCTTTTTTTGCCGCAGAGCAACGGATGTCATGAGCATAATCTACAAATTTGCGGTAAATTATTTGTGAAGATGTCGAATAGACATTTCAGATCCTCTGCGGTATCATAAATGTACAGGATTGTTACTCTCTGGAGGCATTACTTGTACGCTTGCTTGCTGGTTTGACTTGCTTGTGATCGTACTATCGTTATTTGCCGCAGGGAGTTGTTTTTTGCAGGGCAGGATCAGACATGGAAGTTTACAAGAAGATCAACAATAACGTTGCACTTGCCCGCGATGCAAAGGGCCGGGAGCTCGTTGTCTTTGGCAAGGGCATTGGCTTTGCCTCCATGCCCTATGAACTGACTAATCTTTCCTGCATCCAGCGCACCTTTTACGATGTGAACGAGAAGTATTTTGCACTTCTCCGCGATGTGCCGGAAGCCGTGTTTCTGGTGGCGGATGATATCGCCGATACAGCCCGGGAAGAGTTGGATTGCACCCTGAATGCAAACCTGACCTATGCCCTGGCCGACCATCTCAACTTTGCCATCCAGCGCAGCCGCGAAGGACTTAACGTCCAGGTGCCGCTTGCCTATGATATCCAGCATCTCTACCCGCAGGAGTACGCCATCGCAAAACAGGGGCTGCACGCGCTGTGCCGCAGTCTGGCGGTGGATCTGCCGGACACCGAGATCGTGAGCATTGCCATGCACATCATGACGGCGGAAAACGAGGTGGAAGATATGCATTCCACCATCCTGACCGCCAAGGTCATTTCGGAGCTGTCTGCCATCGTGGAGCATGGCATGGAGATCCAGCTCAATAAGGAAAAGCTTCAGCTAGTCCCGGTTCTGTATGCATCTGCGGTATCTGGTACAGCGCATGATGCACGGCAGTCCGCTCGATGCCGGTAACGCCATGGACAGCATGTTCGTTACCATGCGCAACGAGTACCCGCAGGTCTATACCTGCGTACAGCAGATCGACACCTTTCTGCACGGCACCTACGGGTGGCAGTGCAGCAAAGAAGAACAGCTGTACCTCATCATGCATATCCACCGCGTCTGCGTTGAGCGCGCGGAGGATTGAGCTTTTTTCAAAATCAAATCATAAGGATCGTTACCTGTACTCTGTTTGCAGGGCGTCACCCATTTCATGTACCACCAAGGCAGCGCCCTGCGTTGCGGCCTTTTTGTGGTCTGAGATCGGGTGATTTTTCTTTTTTCGGTATGTCCACCGTCCGGCGCGCGAAGGCGGTGTGAGATATAAAACATTCGACAGGAGTGAGATGCTTTGGCAGAATTGAAACAGGATCCCTCTCAGGCGCTGCTTTCCCTTCTGTATCCGCTGTTGGGCGGCGAGGCGAACGTGGCCTCGATCACCCGCAGAGGAAACCGCATCTCCGCCCAACTCAAGGACGAAAGCCTTGCGGACCCCGCAGCGCTGGTAGCTTTGCCATCCACCGCGGCCGTCAGCGTAAAAAACGGGCGGCTTCGCCTCGAGCTGACCGAACAAGCCTATGAGAAAAGCAAGAAGGAGAATCTACTTATGGCTAGTAAATATGATGGTCTTGCGCGCATTATCATCCAGAATGTTGGCGGCAAGAGCAATATCGTGTCCCTTACCCACTGCATGACCCGCCTGCGCTTCAAACTGCAGGACGAGAGCAAGGCAAACACCGATGTGCTGAAAGAGACCGACGGCATCGTGACCGTGATCCAGTCCGGCGGACAGTATATGGTGGTCATCGGTCAGCAGGTTGCCGATGTGTACGACGCTGTGTGCACCGTGGGTCACATTACCCCGGGCGGCGCTGTGGACGATAACGGCAACGCCACCGGCAGCGCCGAAGCCCCCAAGGAAAAGCAGAGCCTGTTCAATGCCTTCGTCAGCATCGTTACGACAGTGTTTGCCCCTGTCTGGGCGTGCTGGCTGCCACCGGTATCGTAAAGGGCTTTATCTCCCTGTTCGTTGCCATCGGCGTGCTCAGCAACACCAGCGGCACCTACAATATCCTGTACTCTCTGGGCGACAGTTTCTTCTACTTTATGCCCATGCTGCTGGCCTACACCGCCTCCAAAAGTTCGGCCTGCCGGAGCTGGAGGGTATGACCATTGGTGCAGCGCTGCTGTACCCATACCTGTCCACCACTTCCGGCATGGATATCTCCAACCTGTTCGGGATCCCGGTCGTTATGCCTGCTTCCGGCAACTACACCTCCAGCGTTCTCCCCATCGTCTGCGCCATCGCATTTGCAGCATGGTTCGAGAAGAAGTATAAAAAGTTCATCCCGGATTCCTGCAAGCTGTTCTTTGTGCCGCTCATCACCTGCGGCGTCACCTTTATCCTCACGCTGTGGATCATCGGACCCATCACCTCTCTGCTGGGCGATGGTCTGGGCATTGCACTCAATGCGATCGCAAACTTTAACGGCATCCTGCTGGGCGCTGTTGTGGGCGGCCTGTGGCAGATCCTGGTCATGTTCGGTCTGCACTGGGCTACCGTGCCTCTGATGCTGAACGATCTGGCCACCAAGGGCTATTCCAACGTACTGACCGGTATGTTCGGCTGCACCTTTGCACAGTGCGGTGCCGTGTTGGCAATTTACCTCAAGACCAAGAACAGCAAGACCAAGAGCCTGTGCATCCCCGCACTGATCTCCGGTATCGCAGGTGTTACCGAGCCGGCGATCTACGGCCTGACCCTGCCCAAGAAGAAGCCCTTTATCATCACCTGCATCGTGGGCGCCATTACCGGCGCTGCCCTGATGGCATTTAATGTTATCGGCTACACCAGCGCAGGTACCGGCATCTTTGGCTATACCGCTTACATCAATACCGTTACCAACGATATCTCCGGCATGATCGCATCCATCGTCATCTCCCTGATCGCCGTTGTGCTGGCCTTCATGCTGGTCTATGTGACCTACTCTGACGAGCCTGCCAAGGCAAAGAAGTAACCGGCACCCCAAAACCAAAGGAATGTTCAGGCACCTGTAAAACAGACCGGCAGATCAAGGCTGGTCAGAGAAGGTAAGAATTTACAACAGAAGGTAAATGCAGAAAGGTGAAATAGTATGAGCGCTCGTAATGTTTATATCAGCCGTCGCAATTTCATGAAAGCAGGAGCCGTCGCAGCAGCAATGGCATCCCTCGGCGTTCCCGCAATGGCAGCCCCTGCAGGAGAGGAAAACTGCCTGTGGTCAAACATCACCCCTCGCCGCTCCACCCAGTACGGACCGGTCGTGGGTCTGGATCAGGGCGAGAGCCTTGTGTGGTACGGCATTCCCTATGGTGCAGCCCCGGTGGGAGAGCTGCGCTGGCAGGCACCGCAGGATCCTGCCGTGTGGACGGAAGCCAAAGATTGCACTGCTCCCAGTGAGGTCGCCTATCAGTACGGTTCCGGTGTCATCGGCACCGAGGACTGCCTGAAGCTGGATGTTTATACCACCCCCAACGCTCATAAGCTGCCGGTGCTGGTGTTCATCCACGGCGGCAACAACCAGACCGGCAACACCAAGGAAATCCTTGGCAGCGAGCTAGTGGTCCGAGATAACTGCGGCTTTGTCACGCTGGATTACCGGCTGGGTCTGTTCGGCTTCAACTGCCTGCCTGCCCTCTGCCGGGGCAGCGATGACACCGGCAACTTCACCCTGCTGGATATCGCAAAGGCGCTGGACTGGGTCAAGGATAACATTGCACAGTTTGGCGGCGATGCGGACAACATCACCATCTCCGGTTTCTCGGCCGGCGGTCGTGACGTAATGGCAATGCTGACCAGCCCTCTGTTTGCCGGACGCTTCCAGAAGGCAATCGCCTTCTCCGGCGGCATGACCATTGCCGATGAGACAGCAAGCGTGAGCCAGATTGCATGGGCAATTGCGCCGCTTGCGGTAGAGGACGGTCTGTTTGCAGATACGGCAGCTGCCAAGGCGTGGCTCATGACCGATGGCGAGGATGTTCGGGATTGGCTGTATAGTCTAGACTCCGCCCGTCTGTGCCCGCTGATGAGCAATGCAGGTATCCGCATGAGCGTCTTCCCTCACCTGTACGGTGATGGGGTGGTGCTGCCCAAAGAGGGCTTTGCTACTACCCAGTACAACAATGTGCCCCTGCTGATGCTGACCGGCAGCACCGAGTTTATTCCATTGCATGGACCCGCATCTTCCCCACCGGCGAGGAAGCTCAGCCGAACGAAAAGGGCCTGCAGTTCTACAGCGACCTGTTCGCTGAGATGCACAAGAACGGCATCGAGCCGCTGGTTACGCTGAGCCACTACGAAATGCCGCTGGCACTGGCCACCAAGTACAATGGCTGGGTGGATCGCCGCGTGATCGACTGCTTTGCAAAGTTCTGCCATGCGTGCTTTGAGCGCTACAAGGATCAGGTCAAGTACTGGCTCACCTTCAACGAGGTGGACAGCGTGATCCGTCACCCGTTCACCACCGCCGGCATCATCCCCAGCCGCGTGCCCGAGGATAAGATGCTGGAGACCTGCTATCAGGCCCTGCACCACCAGCTGGTGGCCAGCGCTATGGTAGTAAAGGACTGCCACGAGATCATCCCCGGCAGCAAGGTGGGCTGCATGCTGACCAAGCTCACCACCTATGCCCGCACCTGCGCACCCGATGATGAGCTGGCTACTCAGGCAAAGAATCTGGAAAACCTGTTCTATGCCGATGTGCATGTCTGGGGCGAGTACCCCCGCCTGATCCTCAAGATGTTCGAGCGCAAGGGCATCCACGTGGAAATGCTGCCCGAGGATGCCGCCACCCTGAAGGCAGGCTGTGTGGACTTTGTTTCCTGCAGCTACTATATGACCATGACCGAGTCTGTGGACCCGAACGCAGAGCGTACCCCCGGCAACACCGTGCTGGGTGTCAAGAACCCGTATCTGCCCTCCACCGACTGGGGCTGGCAGATCGACCCCAAGGGCCTGCGCTACAGCCTGATCGAGCTGTACGACCGTTACCGCAAGCCCAGAACATTGTCCACCCACAGTTGGTTTGCAATTTGGGTCGGGCCACGTCCCTCCATGCACATGGAGAAGATGCGCTTCACAATCGCAGCCGCTTCCGGGTCAACAAGCCAATGCTTCGGGTTTTCCGGGTCTTTTACATAGCCGTACGGAACATTGACCGTCAGCGGCACTCCACGCTCTCCCTTGGCCTTCTGGACAGCCCGAATCTTGCGGCTGGTATCGCGGGCGTAAAACTCGTTGAACCAGTTCTTAATACCCGCAAAATCGTTGTTTACGCTGTTCGGGTCAATGGTGTCGTAATTGTCGTTAATGGCAATGTAGCGAACGCCATACTGGGGAAAGGTAAAGTTTGTGTACAGACCCGTCAAGGCAGAGTTGCGCCCCAGTCGGGACAGGTCTTTCGTGATAACGATTCCTACACGCCCTGCTTCGATCTCGACCAGCATACTCTGAAAGCCGGGGCGGTCATAGTTCGTGCCGGAGTAGCCATCATCCACAAAGAACACTGGGTTCGGGAAGTGGTTCTTTTTGGCGTATTCCAGAAGGATAGCCTTCTGGTTCTCAATGGACAGGCTTTCGCCGAGCCGTGCGTCCTCTTGCGACAGTCGGCAGTAAAGTGCGGTGATCTTATTCGTTGCTCCAGACATTGTTTTGTCCTCCTTACTCTGTGGAGCAACTGTCAGTACAGGATTGGTTAACGGGTCAAGTATAGCAGAATTGGGCGCAGTTGTCATTCGTCTGCACCCTCATCTTCAAATTTTTGCTGGGCGTTCTTGGCAACAATGCTCGGAGATGTTCACAGTCTCGCTGGTCTGCTCTTTCGGGGCATCATCATACAGCTGTGCGAAAAATGCCAGTGCATCTTCGGGTGGTTCTTCCTCCATGAGCTGCTCGAAAACTCGCTGTTCCTCTGCCGAGAGGTTATTCCATGCGGCTTCCAACTCCTGCTCGTTGGCTGCGTTGACGAAGGCTTCGATCTCTTTTTTCATGGTGCATCCTCCTTTGGCTGCGAAAAGCGGATTTTCAAAAAGTATGGGTGCCGCCGCTGCCAAACTCGCGGCTGATGGTAATGATGCGTTTTTCCATTAGACTTCCTTTCTGGTTCAGTTCACGGTAGGTTTTGCAGATCAGATAGCCTGCGATCAGGAAGGTAAGGAAATCCGACATGGGCATGGAGTACAGCACGCCGTCCAGCCCGAAGAACCGGGGCAGCAACAGGGCAAAGCCCACGCCGAACACCACCTCACGCACCATGGACAGGGCGGTGGATTCCGCTGCCTTGCCCATGGCCTGCAAAAGATGAAGCAGGCCTTGTTGACACAGGCCAGAATGATCATGCACAGGTAGATGCGGAAGGAGCGCACTGCAAAATCCGTGTAGTAAACGCTCTCATTGGCGGCACCGAACAGGGCAATCAGCTGACGCGGGAAGCCCTCTACCAGCACCAGCGCAACAACGCCCACTGCCGCTTCTGCCAGCAGCAGCTTCGTGAACAGCTCCTTCACACGGGCGGGCTTTTTAGCACCCATGTTGAAGCCCACCACGGGGATGCAGCCAGCCGCCATGCCTACCACGATGGAGATGACGATCTGAAAAACTTCATCACGATGCCAACAACTGCCATGGGAATCTGTGCATACTGCTCCTGCCCGAACACAGCATCCAGTGCGCCGTATTTGCGGAGCATATTGTTGATCGCTGCCATTGCGGCCACAAGGCTGATCTGAGAGAGAAAGCTGGTAATACCAAGGGTCAGGGTGCGGCTGCAGATGGAGCCTTTCAGCCGAAGGTCTGCCCACGCCGGGCGAATGATCTTCATGTGGAGCAGATACCACACTGCCAGCGCTGCCGTGACCAGCTGACCGATGACGGTAGCCACAGCTGCGCCCATCATGCCCCAGCGGAAGCCGAAAATGAAGATGGGGTCCAGAATGATGTTCAGCACCGCACCCGCAAGGGTGGACACCATGGCAAACCGAGGATTGCCGTCGGCACGGATGATGGGATTCATGGCCTGCCCGAACATATAGAACGGCACACCCAGCGTGATATAAAAGAAATACTCCTGGGAGTGGTGGTAGGTCTCGGCGTTCACCGTTCCGCCGAACATGGCAAGAATGGTGTCCGCAAAAATCAGATAGAGCGCGGCCAGCACAATGCTGCTGACCAGACACATCACCACCGCATTGCCGACGCTCCGCTTGGCCTTGGGGACCTCGTTCTGCCCAAGGCTGATGCTGACGAAGGCGCAGCAGCAGCCGTCGCCGATCATCACGGCAATGGCCAGCGCTACCACCGTCAGGGGAAAACGACGGTGTTGGCGGCGTTGCCGTAGGAGCCCAGATAGCTGGCGTTTGCAATAAAGATCTGGTCCACGATGTTATACAGCGCACCCACCAGCAGCGAAATAATGCACGGGATCGCATACTTCTGCATCAGCTTGCCGATGCGTTCCGTGCCGAGAAATTGATTGGAACTTTCCATGGGATTCACCTTACCTTTCCATTTTGGGGCAAACATTGCAGTTTGCGCTTTCAATGCCCGGACAACATCCGCAAACTGCATATCGCAAATATGCAGTTTTGTAAGTCATTTCTGCAAAAATTGCGATAAAAAAAACGGGTGGCCCTCATGCAACCGGTTTTACGCATGAGTGCTACTCGTTGTACGAAATCATTATAGCCTGCCCGCCGGGGATTTGCAAAGGCAGTTTTGCACAAGATTTGTACTGGGCATTCTGCGCAGATTGCACGAGGCAAACTTTGTGGAAGATGCCCTTTGAAGCCAGCCGCCCAGTCGTGGTACAATAAAGTAAAGAGTAAAATCACGCTGGAAAGTCTGTTTTTGCAGCCTTTTCATACAAGGGAAAGAGGCAATACCATGTCACGGTTTCAAGCGGGAGCACTGGTGGTCTACGGAAATCTGGGAGTGCACGAGGTGGAAGGCGTCGGGCTGCGGCGCTTTTGCGATGAGTCCGCCAGAGAGTACTACACCCTCCGGCCTTATTTTTCGGATTCCCACGACCGCAGCTATATTCCAACTGCAAAAGAAGGCGCCCTGCGCCCGGTGACCCCGCCACAGCAGGCAGCAGCCGACCGCACGCATCAAAGAGGAGAAGCTGCCCATCCCGGCGGGGGTACAGACAGCGCTGGCAGAACATTATCAGGCGCTGCTCCACACCAATGATTTTTACCAGTACCTGACCCTGTTCAAGGAGCTGGGGCAAAAGCAGACCCAGCAGCAAAGCCGCGGCCGAAAGATCAACGCCATGGATGCGTACTTTTACCAGATGGTAGAGCGTGTCCTGCGGGAGGAGCTCGCGGTGGCGTTTGGGGAATCGCAGCAGGAAGCCGGCAGGCGGCTGCTGGAGGTTTTGCGCTGAAGCCGCATGGTGATTTTTACCAATAAATGCAAGGGCGCTTTTTGTGAAGAATCGCCTTTGCATTTATTTTTTGCATTTTTTATCGTATATTTTAAAATTCAATCCTATACTTTTTGGTGCGTATATAAATCGGAGCAACTTTGTAGGAATTAACAAAGATGGCGGTTTGTTACGAAAAACCTTCGTGAGAGTTTGCCACTTGAAACCCATCGAGCCTTATGATATAATCCCTTCAGCAGAACGCGCTGTGTGTGAACACGTAAGACCAGTTTCTTCACACGCAGGCGTTCTCTTTTTATTTCAAAAAAGTTAGTTTGCGCTAATCTTGAGGAGGGCTTCTCTTTCGTAACGGTCGTTCCACTATTTTTCTTGGCGTTTTACTGCTGATCCTTTCGGTCGGCTCTCTGTTTGTCGGGGTGCTGGACATCCGGCCGTCCGACCTGCTTACAGGCGGGGTGAAAACATGGGAGATCTTTCTAGTCTCCCGCCTGCCGCGTCTGCTTGCCATCCTTTGCACAGGCATTGGCATGAGCGTGGCAGGGCTTATCATGCAGCAGCTCTGCATGAACAAATTTTTGCTTCGCCCACCACAGGCGCAACGATCTCTTCTGCGCAGTTTGGCATTCTGCTGGCTTTGCTGTTTGCACCGGGTTCTACCCTGTGGGGACGTGCTGCCTTTTCCTTCGTTTGTGCCGTTCTGGGTACATGGGTCTTTGTCTGGTTCGTCCAGCGTATCCAGTTCAAGGACGTTGTCATGGTCCCGCTGGTCGGCATCATGTTCTCCAACATCGTAATGGGCGTTACCAATTATCTTGCCTACAAATATGAAATGACACAGGCTCTTTCCAGTTGGCTGGTCGGTCATTTTTCCACCGTCATTCGTGGGCGGTATGAGATCGTCTGGCTGACGGTGCCGCTGGTCATTCTGGCCTTTTTCTTTGCCAACCACTTCAACATCGTGGGCATGGGAAAAGACTTTTCTCAGAACCTCGGCGTTCCGTATGATCTGGTGCTGTTTATGGGTCTGACCATTGCTGCCATGATCACGGCATCCGTTGTTGTCGTGGTCGGCTCGATCTCCTACATCGGCCTCATCGTGCCCAATATCGTAGCAATGTTCAAGGGTGACCAGATCCGCGGAACGCTGGTGGATACCGCTCTGTTTGGTGCAGCGTTCGTGCTGGTCTGCGACATGATCGGCCGGGTGGTCATCGCGCCCTACGAGCTGCCCATCGAACTGATCGTGGGCATTATCGGCAGTATCCTGTTTGTCGGGCTGCTGTTGTATCGGCTTCGGCATGGGCGCAAGGCAGTCCGGCTGGGGAAAGCGGGCGCGAAAACCGGAGGTGCAGCATGAAAATACACAAAAATCATCTGCGCCTGCTGATCCTTCTGCTTCTTGTTCTGCTGGCCTGCGCGGGCTATATGACGGTCGGAGTCCACGTTGAAAACCCAAAATTGTTTGCCTACGCCATGCGCATCCGCACGCCCAAGCTGATCGCCATGCTCATCACGGCATTTGCCATTGGAAGTGCATCCATCGTGTTCCAGTCTATCATCAACAACACCATCGTCACGCCCTGCCTGTTGGGCATGGATCAGCTTTATTCGCTGATCCACACAGCAGTGTTCTTTGTGGCAGGTTCGGGCAGCTTTCTGGCGGTCAATGCCAACGCAGCCTTTGCGGTAGACCTCGCCATCGTGGGGGCTGTTGCCACCGTGATCTACAGCTATCTGTTCCGGAAAACGAACCACAACGTTCTGTACGTTCTGCTTATCGGCACGGTGCTGACCTCGTTCTTTTCCAGCATCCAGACGACCTTGACCCGTGTGATGGACCCCAACGAATACGATACGCTGCTGACCGATCTGGTCGCCAGCTTTTCCAATGTCAATTCGGCGATTCTTGTACTGTCCGTTGCAGTTCTGGCGCTGGTCGCCTTTGCCTTCCGGAAAGAGCTTGCGCTGCTGGACGTTTTGACACTGGGCAAAGATCAGGCCATCAATCTGGGCGTGGACTATGACCGCTGTATCCGCCGGCTGCTGCTGGGGTCACACTGTACATTGCAACAGCCACCGCTATGGTCGGGCCGCTGGCATTTCTGGGGCTTATCATTGCCAACCTTTCCCGGCAGTTCCTGCGTACCTACCGGCACAGCCAGCTCATCACCGGCTCTGTTTTGTTCGGTATGATCGTTCTGATCGGCGGACAGCTTGGTGGAGCGGGTGTTCGTTTACTCGGTTCCGGTCAGCGTGTTCATCACCGTGGGCGGCGGCGTGTATTTCCTGTATCTGCTGCTCACCCAGAGAAAGGCATAACACCATGTTTGTAAAAGAGATCACCAAACGCTACGATGGAAAAGCCGTTGTCGATGGCGTGAGTTTTGAGGTTCCGAAAGGCAAAGTCCTTTCCCTCATCGGTCCGAACGGCGCAGGAAAATCCACCGTGATGGGAATGTTGTCCCGCCTGATTGCACGGGACAGCGGTCTTGTGGATTTTGAGGGGACGGAGATCACGCGCTGGAAAAGCCGGGAGCTGAGCAAGCGGCTCGCCATCCTGACCCAAGCCAACAATGTCCAGATGAAGCTCACCGTCCGGGAGCTGGTTGCATTTGGCCGCTTTCCGTACTCCGGAGGGCGGCTGACCCAAGAGGACAACGAGATCATTGACCGTGCCATCGCCTACATGGAACTGGGCGATTTTGAGGAGCAGTTCATCGATGAACTGTCCGGCGGTCAGCGGCAGCGCGCCTATATTGCAATGGTCATCGCCCAGGACACGGAATATGTCCTGCTGGATGAGCCCACCAACAACCTGGACATCTACCATGCCACCAACATGATGAAGATCGTCCGCCGCCTGTGCGATGAGCTGGGCAAAACGGTGATCCTTGTTCTGCACGAGATCAACTAGGCTATGCAGATTTGATTCTGAACGGTGATCCAGAGGAATACTTGAAAAACGCATCCGGGAGCCACGGGCTGGAAATCTAACAAACGCCGGACATCACCATTTTTGAGCTGGTGTTGTCCAGCATTTTTGGAGACCATCCCAATAGTTGCGTAAACCTCCGGAGAGGTGTAAATTTGAACCGACCCATAAAAAGTAGACAATAGACAAAAAGCCTCCCCGTGTAGGGTAATAGAACTACACGAGGAGGTTTTTGCTATGTCCGGAAAATACGTAAATCGCTATGCCTCGCACGCCTCCCGGAGAGCAGGCAGCAGCTCATCCAGCCGCCCGTCCAGTCCGAAGGGCGTCTCTTTGATATTGTCCGCAATGTAGATTTCCCCCAGATTGATGGTCACATAAGTGGCGTTTGGCTCGCTGGCCACCAAGCGCATCATTGGAGCCTTGATCAGTTGATTGCGCCAGCCAATGCCCAGCTCCAGAACCACCAGTTTCTTTCCGTGGTAGGTTTTCAGAAAGTTTTGGAACCGTGCCTGGGCAGCGGTATCCGGAATCATTCTCTGACCCGCGCCCATGTGGATGTCCATGGGACCTCCGCACTTGGGGCAACGGGGCACCAACTCTGTGGGGATGCGGCCGTCTTGCTCGGCCACCGCCAATTTTTCCGCCAGTTTCAAACTGGGATAGCGCGTGTCGTGGCAGGGACGGGCACATTGCATCGTAAGGTCAATGTACGGCTGACCTGCAGGCGCATCTTCCATGAATTTTATATATCTTCAAAAGATTTTGAGCAATAGTAGAATTTTGAAGAATACTAGTCTCATCTCATTCTTACTGCTTCAAATAGGCCAGCAGGGCCTCGGCGGAAGCCTTGGCGCCGCCCAGGCTCTTCATATCTGCACTGAACTCCGCAGCAGTGGCCTTGTAGGAAGGCTGGGTCAGCAGCTTGACGATGGCAGCCTTCAGGCTTTCGCTGGTGATGGCGTTCTTGTCCAGGAAGGCGCAGCCCAGCCCCAGCTTTTCGATCTGCCGGGCGGTGATGGCCTGCTCCTCCATCTGGGGGATGGCGATCATGGGCACGCCGTAGTAGATGGCCTCGCCGGTGCCCCCCATGCCGGCGTGGGTGATGAACACCGATGCCTGGGACAGGATGTCCAGCTGGGGCACCATCTGGCCGAATTCCACGTTGGCGGGGATGTCCTTCAGGCTGGCGGGGTCGATGGAGCCGAGCGCGGCAAAGACGTTGATGTCCAGGTCCCGCACTGCGTCAAACAGGATGGGGTAATAATCGGGCCAGTTGTTGAAGGCAGTGCCAAGGGAGGAATACAGCAGCGGCTTGCCGTTGTCGGGGGCTTTCCAGCTGCCGAAGGCGGTCCGCTTGCCGATCTGTGCCCCGGTGAACACGAAACTGTCATCGAAAGTCTCGTAATTGGGAACCAACTTTTTCTGCATCATGACCAGGTTGAAGTCCCCGTGGCCGTCGAAGATTTCCTTGACAGTCAGCAGGCGGCAGCCATATTTTTTTTTCGGCATAGGTCTGGGCCAACTGCGCCGCGGCTTTGCGCAGAGGGTGGTCCGGCGGGCACTTCTCGAACCCGGCGGCTACCGAGCAGCTGTCGTTGGAGGGGTAGCTGCTGTAGAGCATGACGTTGTCAACCTTGAGGTTGTCCGCCGCGATGGTGCCGGCAATGCCCGCAAAGTCGTGGACGACAGCGTCGGGTTTGTCGTTTTTCAGGGTGTCCAGCACAGTGTCGATGTAGGCTCCTGCCTCGTTTAAGAACAGGAAGGGCACCGCGGCGGCCACTCCGCCGTCATCCTCTTTCCTTTCGCCGTCCTCATTATGCTTGTCGTTTTCCGCCATCCAGGAGGGTACGGCGACGAACTTTGCCCCGGTGGGCTCGATGATAGTGCGGAAGGCTTCAGTGGTGAAATAAGTCACCCGGACGCCTTTCTTCACCAGTTCGGTGACGAGGGCCAGGGTAGGATTGATATGCCCGAAGGCGCCCAGCGATACGAATGCGATATGCATACAAAAACTCCTTTCAAACAACAAAACAGCCATGCAGGCAGCGCAGGACGTTGCCCGCACGGCTGCGGGGAAAATAGGTGATGGCTTATTCTGTCAGGCCGTTGTTGGTGATCACTTTTTGATACCAGTAGAAACTGTCCTTTTTCACCCGGGCGCACTGCTTGGGATCGGTCTCGGTGCGGTCCACGTAGACTAAGCCGTACCGTTTGGCAAAGCCCTGGTGGCTGGACACCACGTCTACAAAGCTCCAGGGGCAATAGCCGAACACCGGCAGTCCCTCGTCAATCATGATGGCCAGCTGTTCGATGTGCTCTTTGAGGTATTCGATGCGGTAGGGATCATGGATCTGGCCGTCCGGGCCCAGTGTTTCGCTATAGGCCATGCCGTTTTCGGTGACGATCATGGGCAGACGGTAGCGATTATAGACCTTGCGCATCCCAATATGCAGGCCCATCGGGTCAATGCCCTTATCCATCCACTCGGTTTTGCGCAGGTGGGGATTATCACAGATGTCGAAGGCGTCCGACACCCAGAAGGGCGGCTGGTCGTAGTTGACGGGACCCTCCTTGACTTTTGCGCAAATGCTGAAATAGTAGTTGATGCCGATGAAGTCGGGGGTCGAGGCTTTCAGCACGGCTGCATCTCCGGGCAGCGTCTGGGGGTAAAGTCCATGACTCTTTAAGTAGCTGGCCACATAGGGTGGATATTCGCCCCGGACACTCAGATCGAGCAGGTAGAACTCCATCAGTTCTTCGGCGTTCTCGGCGGCCAGAACATCCTCGCTGCGGCTGGACTGGGGATAGACCACCTGGATAGCACACACCGGGCCGATTTGGGCTTCCGGGTCGATCTGCCGCAGCAGCGAAATAGCCTGGTGCTCGGCCAGCGAGACATGATAGCTCATCTGGTAGATGTTCTGCAGGTTCTTCTGCTTGTCCTGCTCAAAGTTGCCGTTCATGATGCCGGCGGCGGTGGCGATGAGCTGTTCGTTCACTGTGACCCACCGCTTGACGCGGCCCTTGAAGTGGGTAAAGCAGACCTCGGCGTATTTCAGATAGGCGTCGATCATCTTGCGGTCGAGCCAGCCGCCAAAGGCGTCCACCAGGGCCTGGGGACATTCAAAGTGATACAGCGTCACCAGGGGCTCAATCCCCTTTTCCAGCAGGTAGTCGATTAGCTTGTCATAGAAGGCCAGGCCCTCGGGGTTGGGGGTGCAGGTGGCATCCGGCATGATGCGGCTCCAGGCAAAGCCCATCCGGTAGACCTTCAGGCCCAGCTCGGCCATCAGGTCCACGTCCTCTTTCCAGTGGTGGTAATGATCGGCAGCCACCTTGTTGTCGGCGATGCCGGACCGGCCGGCACCCCGGTCGGTGGTGGCGGGGCCTTTGCCCCCTTCGTTATAGCCACCCTCCACCTGAAAGGCGCTGGTGGATGCCCCCCAGAGAAAGCCAGCGGGGAAAATCATTTGTTTCATCAAATCCATAATACCAACCTTTTTGATTCTATTGTATTACGCAATCAAACGTCCTCCAAATCTTTTTTGGAAAAGCCAAACAAATAAGTCAGGACTGCTGCTACAATCAGGGAAGAGAAGGAAGCTACCACGCCAACGGCGATGTTGGCGTTGGTGCCGCCCACATAGCCCAGCAGAGACAGGAAGTTGGCGGAGGTCATTGCATATCCCTTGAGGTCGAATATGCCGGCGATGGCGCCGCCCACAAAGCCGCCAACGGCCATCGTTACAAAGCAACGGGTAAAGCGGAAGCAGATGCCATACAGAGTAGGTTCGGTGACGCCGCCCAGAATGCCGGAAGCGAAGGCTGCAAAGGATGTGCTGCGATCATCCTTGTTTTTCAGGCGGAGCGCTGCGCCCAGAGCCACACCGAAGCATGCCCAAGTCGCAAAGTTGCCGGCGTTCATAGGTCCGCTGATGATGCCGGTCTCGAAGAAATCGGCCATCATGGGCATCATCAGAGCCAGGTGCATACCGCTCATAACCAGGAACTCCCACAGAGCGGCGATGACAGCCACGCCGAACCAGCCGGTGGTCATGCCAAACCAGGCAAGACCACCGCTGATGGCATTACCCACAATGGTACCCAGAGGTGCCAGCAGGCAGAGGATAAAGGGCATGGAAATAATCAGGCTGAAGAACGGGGTAAAAACGCTCGTCAGCAGGTCGGGCATGAACTTTTTGACAAGTTTATAAATCAGGCAGAACAGGGGCACCGACAGCATAACAGGCAGAACAGTCTGGGCGTAATTGGTCACGGTAGCAGGGATGCCAAAGACCGTGAACGTTTGACCGTTGGTGGCAAAAGCCGCGAAATCGGGCACCATTAGAACACTGCCGATGAAAGAACCCAGCATACCGTTGATCCCCAGTTGCTTGGCTGCATTGTAACCCACCAGAATAGGCATAAAGTAAAACGCCGCATCGTACAAGAAATCAAACAGGATATATAAGTTGCTCTCCAGGGTGTACAGTCCCAACAAGTCGGGGCCAAAGATAGAGTTGACAGCACGGAACAAGCCTCCGGCCAGCAGCACCGGGATCATGGGGGTCATACAGCCTGCCAGATAGCCCATGATATTCTTACCCACCTGCTTTGGGGTCAGCTTCCGTTTGGTGATGGCGGCATCCTGGACGGCAGCAGCATCATCCTTGACGGCGGCGTTGGCGCTGATGCCTGCCAGCTTGCACAGTTCCTCGTACACTTTGGGCACATTGGTGCCAATGATGATTTGATATTGCTGGCCGCCGCGGACAACACCCAGCACACCGGAAATCTTTTTTCACCTCATCGTCTTTGGGGAGGCTGTCGTCTTTCAGATACAGGCGCAGGCGTGTCATGCAATGGGTGGCATCCTTGAGATTGGCCGCTCCACCTACCGCCGCCAGAACCTGCTCGGCGATCTTTTTTTGTCTGTCATACTGATTCCTCCTATTTTAAGTCAAATCATCGTAAGTGACGAGCTGAACATCCTGCTCCGCCAGCCAGGCACGTACCTCGGGCCGGCAGAGCATAGAAGTTTCTCGTAAACGGGTGGTCGTCATGCTGGAATGGTCCAGCAGATAGGCATCGATATAGCCCGGATGGAAGACCATCAAGTCACACCCGCCCTCGTGAGCATTTGCCACCGCATCCTGTACGCCAGTAAAGGGGTCGGTCTCGTATGCCTTAAAATCTCTAGGCATATAGGCGTACACTTTGGTGTGGCGGAAGATTACTGCCTCGCCGGGACGGCCCATGGCAAAGTAGGGCAGGTCGTGGCTGGGCAACAATCTCCAGCCCCTTGAAGAAGTTTGCGCTGGCCACTGCGTGTCCCTCAAAATAGCTCGGTTCGCGGCCGGTCAAGGCTTTGAACTGGCGATACTGGGCTTCGATCTCCTCGATCGCCTCGTCCAGCACCACAAAGTCACGGCCTTCTTTGGCGGCCTCTCGGTAGGCGCGGCTGGGTTTGAACTCTCCTTCCGGCGTACAGAGACTGGGGATGCGAGCGGGGTCAGTCAATGGCCGGCCCACACAAATGTTGGTGTGCTGCCCTAGACAAAGCTGGCGGCCATACAGCAGCCCCAGTCCGTGCCTTCATGTCGATGACTTCCACCTTGTTGTTCGGCAGCTCGCCCTGCACCTCTTTCAGGCGGTAGCGGACCTGGGGCCCCAGCAGGATCATGTCAGCACTCTGGTAATTCTTGGCCTCCGACACCGAGTGGGCCGAAATATCGCATTCGTAGTCCTCGGCCTTGGCTGCGTCTTTCATCTTGCGAACCAGAGCGCTGGTGCTCATACCGGCAGCGCACAAAAGAACAATTTTCGTCATAGTTGGGTACCTCCGTATCAATCAGCAATGCAAAGCTCGGATTTATTGTTTTTGTTTCTTATTCCTCGGACTGCTCAGCGACTGCGCCGGCCTTTTCCTCGGCCACAGCCTGGTTGTCAGCGGCCTTGAAGAAGGGATACCAGATGGCGGCGCTCATGATGGTCATCAAGATCTGATAGATGCCGATCTTCCAGGAACCCTGGATCACACCGTAGATGAAGATGGGCATGGTGTTCATGCCGATCAGGCCGGTGGGGCAGGGCATCAGGCCCAGGGTGATGGCGGCCCATGCAAAGACCAGGGAGAGGATGGGGGTGACGATGAAGGGGATCAGCATGGTGAAGTTCAGCATCAGGGGCATGCCGTAGACCAGGGGCTCGTTGATATTGAAGATACCGCAGGGCAGGACGATCTTGGAGAACTCTTTGTAGCGCTTGGACTTGGCAAACAGGAACATGACGATCACCAGACCCAGGGTGCAGCCGCAGCCACCGTTGCAGGCAAAGTCGTACATGGAGGTGTTCCACATGTGGGGGGATGGGCAGGCCGGCTGCAGCAGCAGCGGTGTTCTCAGGCAGGTAGGTAAACCACAGGGGGTAGAGGATGGCCAGCACGGTGTAGGAGCCGTGGACGCCGAAGAACCAAAGGATCTGGGCCAGCAGCAGAAGAATGATGAAGCCACCCAGGCTGCCGGTGATGTTGGCCAGAGGGGTCTGGAGCAGGGCGTAGACGGCGTCGATGACGTTGCCCCAGGGAGTCAGGGTAAACAGGCCCCGCAGCAGGCTGGACACCAGTGCGATGGCAGCGCCGGGGATGATGGAAGTGAAGCACTGGGTGACGTTCTCAGGGACGCCGGCAGGCATTTTGATGGTGATGTTCCGCTCCACCAGGGCAATGTTGATCTTGGTGGCCATGATGCCCAGGATGAAGGCCAGGAATACGCCGTGGCTGCCCAGGTAGTCCAGGACGACGACGGTACTGCCGACCTCGTTGGTGGCCACGGGCACCATGATCAGGTAGGACATCAGGGACATCAGGCCGTTGTTGAAGGCCATCTCATCGTGGCCGAAAATCTTAGCCCCGGCGTAGCCCACACTGAACACCATGAACACGCCCATGAAGTTCATGCAGGCATTGTAGACGGCGTTCAGGAAGGCTGCGATTCCTGTCGCCTGGATGAAGCTCTGGTAGGGGTCAATCTGGATGCTGTTCAACAGATTGAACACTGCGCCGATCATGATGATTGCCATCAGGTTTTGGGAGCCTGTGCCGATGCAGCGGACGTATCGGTTCTGGGCGAATGCGGTGGAGATGGGCACCAGTGTGTTCTCAATGAACTGCCCGATGGGATTTTCTTTGTCTCCGTCATGGGAAGATTCCTCCTTCTTTCTTGAAACGAACGTTTTGGGAAGGCAGCAGCTCTGCAGATTCGCTTTTCCTCCTTGCACCAAAAAGTATATCACATCCGGCATTTGATTTGGTTACAAGCACAGCTCCAGCCTTTCAGGGTGGCCGTTTCCATTTCACGTTTTGAAAAGCAGAAAAACATTTTTGCTGGTTTTTGTGCAATTTGACCGCACGAAACCCAGCGCCCCGGGAAGCCAAATGCTCCCGGGGCGCTGGGTTTTCTGTGGCTCAGCCGTTCACCTGACGGGGGTATTCAGGCCCGTGGACAGCATGCCGTTTTTCAATTGACAGGAACCCAGGCTGCAGGGTCTACCAGATCCCACATCTTGGCGGCATCTTGGCCGAAGTAACCCACGCTGTCGTAGGTCACGCTGGCCACATGGCCGCCGATCAGCAGGCCTTCCACCATGATATTTTCACCCCATCCGAAGAAGGTGAACAGGCACTTTGCCGCCGTCGGCAGTGGTGTAGACGTTCACCGTCACGTCATCGCCGATGGGGGAACCAGTTGACATGGATCTGCTGAGTCAGGGGTGTACTCAGCAGGGATCTCGCCGGTGAAGGGAATCTCGGCATAGCCCATCACCTTCTGCATGTACAGGTCGCAGGTCTCCATCCAGGTCATGGAAGAGGTGCCCTCCATGCCGGCGCCGAAGCCGTGGCCGTTCAGACCGTAGACATGGAGTTCGGGGTCCAGGCCCAGGTCATAGGTCTGTTTGAACAGCTCCAGGCTGCCTTCCCACTGGTCGTCAGCACCCACGGCGATGAACATATGGGGCAGGTTGGGGTTCTCCGTTTCAATAGGGGCGCCCGAGTAGATCAGATGGGCCACGTCCACATCGCTGTTGACGGCGTCCACGGCGTCGCAGACGTAGTCAGGGTCAAACTGGCTGGGGGTGATGTTGCCGTAAAATTTTTCCAGCATGGTGCGGATGTTGCCGCCGCTGCCCGAGTAGCCGGACACAGCCAGCAGCGAACCCTCCAGGTCAATGCCCCACTGGTCAGAATAATATTTTACCATACGGACAGCCCGCTGCATGTCCATAACGATGTCATCGTTGTTATAGGGGCCACCCGGCGCTGGAGCAAAAAGCAGTTGTAGCCCAGCTTGTTGAACTCGGGGCAGACGGCGTAGGCCTCCACCGGGTTGCTGCGGCTGGTGTTGCCGCCGCCGGAGGCGACAATGATGGTACCTTTGGCCGAGCTGGGATCATCCAACAGGTAAGGGATCAGGAATGGCTGGAAATCGGCGTTGTCGTAGACCGACTCACCCTCATAGTTCACCAGAGGGAACTGCAAATCCTCCGCCAGGGTGGTGACAGGCATATCGTCGCCCCACAGGTAGATCACTTCGCCGTTGATGCCGTCGCTGTAAGGCTTGAGCTGATGGTCAGCCAGGGCGGCAATGGCATCACGGGCTTCCAGGATCTGCTGTTTGTTGGCGTCGGTCAGGGATTCGGGATGAAGGCCCATCATGACGGTGCCTGCGCTCTGGGCCGCATCCCAGGCGTCTTGGGTGTACAGGGTGGGATAGTTGCGGACCATCTTGTAGTTGTAAACCTGGGTTTCCCACTCAGCCTGCCAGTAGTTGGGGTCGGATTCAGACAGGGTGTTGATTTTGTAAGGGGCCTGACTGTCGAGATGCCGGGGGATCTGGATGCCCAGCCAGTCCAGGATCTGGGCGCAGTTTTCGCTGGAATCCACCGACTGGGCAGAGGGAACAGACATACCCCCGGGGCTGACCGCAAAGGCGGACGCCGGGATACCCATCATCAGCCCGACTGCCAGGACGCTTGCCACCATGGTTTTGACGCTCTTGTTTTTCATAACAATTCCTCCTTGTATCTGAGATTTGCATACCACAGGTCATGCAGGGCCGAAAACCATCACCTCCCGCAGGTTTCCCGAAGCCGTTTTTTTCACACGGCCGATTTGCAGTTCACTTGCCTTTGGCCCATCATGCCACAGGCTGCCAGTTGTTCTGGTCAGCGGCATTGTAGATGGCCTGGGCGTCATTGGTCATAAAACCGGACAGGTCATAGGTGACGGTAATGATGCCGTCGTTCAGCACGCCTTCCACCACCTGCTGCTGGTCAAAGGCCACAAACGTCATATACACTTTGGTCTTTGCATCGTCCACGGCGCAGGTCACATCTGCCTTGCCGAAACCGCCCTCAAAGGTATACTGCTGCACCTGGGTATAGCCCTCGGGGATTTCTGCCGCCTCGCCGACGCCGGCCTCACCGCGACCCATCACCAGGTCCATGCAGGTGTCTGCCATGGGCATCCAATAGGTGGAAGTAGTGCCTTGCAGGCCGGCGCCAAAGCCGTGGCCTACCTCGGCAAAGGTGTGAACTTCCACCACTGTCTTGCCCCCGGGCCGAATTGGCCAGAGTCCAAATGTCGGGCATGGCGCCGGTGGCGTCGTTTTCACCCACAGCCAGGAACATGGCGGGCAAATTGGGATTTTCGGTGATCAGGCCCGCGTAGTCGCTGGTATGCTCTCCGTCATACTGGGGGCCGTACAGGGGGCAGACCACGTCCAGATCAGCGCTCATCTGATCCACTGCGTCGGAGGCATAATCTGCATCATACAGGGTGGGCTGAACATTGCCATACAGGTTGGCCACTTCTCCCAGGATGGTGCCCGAACCGCCCGAGAAGCCGCTGGCGGCGATACAGTCCATACCGCCCAGTCCCAGGCTGTCGGCATTATATCGCAGATACCGGACAGCCCGCTGCATATCCAGCCAGGTATCTTCCTGGCTGTAGGGGCCACCCGTCGCTGGAGCACATAGGCGTTGTAGCCCAAATCCTGGAAGGCCTCGGCGATGGGACAACCTTCCATGGCGTTGCCGCGGGAAGAATAACCGCCGCCAGCAATCACAATCATATTGCCCTTGGCTGCCAACTGGTCCTCCACCAGATAGGGCACCAGGAAGGGTTTCATATCGGCGTTGTCATAGCTCTCGGCGGTAAAGTCGGAGACCTCCACCGTCTCGGCTGTGGCCGGTGCATCCCCCCCAGATGTACCACATACAGTCGGCTGCCGGTGCATCCTGAACCAGTGCTTCCCGCTGGGCCACCGCATTGTCAATCATACTCTTGGAGACATCGTCGATGTTGTCTGGGTCGATGTTCAGCAGGGTGTTGGCCGTTGCGGTATAGGCATCCCAGCTTTCAGCCTGATAGGCCGTGGGCACGTTGCGGATCAACTTGTAGTTATAGAGTTCTGTTTCAGGGCTTTCTGGTAGTAATCGGGGTCGCTTGGGTCCAGATCCAGGGTCTGGACCGGCATATCGTGATAGGTCTCGACCGGGCCCTCCGTTGTTTCCTCGCTGGACGCTGCAGCCGAGGATACAGCCTGCGACGACACAGCACTGGAGGTGGTGTTGCCCTGCTGGCACCCACTCATCGACAGCAGCAGGGCTGCCAGCAGGCAACCGGACAAAAAGTCGTTTGTTCCATTTTCTCATCTGATTGATCTCCTTTCTTTGCAATCCGCTCATCTGTTTTTTTCTTCCAAACACATAGACTGTGGAAAGACGGCTTTTCACTTCTGCAATTTCAGTCATCTTGCACTAAAATTATAACATGTATGGAATACAATTTGGTTTCAAATGCATTTGCTCTGTTTCAGGAGCTGATTTTCTTTTCAGTTTTTTGAAAGATCGAAAAAAGTTTCAGCCGTTTTTTGTGCAGACCGCAAAAAAAAAAAAGACCGCGGTGCGCTATGCGCAACTGCGGTCTTTAAAATGGTATTCCTTATTGAAATGCTTTGTCGTAGGCTCGCAAATACCCCATCAGAATCAGGTCGTTGGCCATGAGGGCTGCATATTTGCCCACGTCGTTGCGGTTGGTGGTGCCGCATTGCAGGATGAAATCGGCGGTGTTCAAATAGGGGCTGGCAAGGTTCTGGGTGATGACCAGAACCTTGCAGCCGCTGGAAATGATTGCGTTACAGATGTCGGGGGTATCGGGTCAGATAGCTGCCGCCCACACTGCAGATGATGGCAAAGTCCTTTTCGGTTAGGCTGCGGGCGCACTCCAGCTGAGCGGCATAATCCATGAACAGCTCGACATAGCGGCCCATAATCATCATTTTACTTTGGAAGTAGTGGCCGATGTCCCACAAAAAGTGGTGGGAGAAATAGGCGGCTTTGCCGCAGTGGTGAGCGTCTTGACAATGTCGGGGATCACCTGGGCATTTTCAGGGGGCAATGGTGGTGTAGATATTGCCGATCAGAGCGTCCCTGTAGGCGCTGATGGCAGTTTCTTGGTTGTTGTGGAGCATAGTATAGAACTGGCGGGAATAGTCGGTCCGCATGGTAAAATCCCGTTCCATCCAGGACTGAAACTCCTTGAAATTGTCCATGCCCAGAAACCGACAAAAGCGGGAAATGGATGCGTTGGAAGTATAACACAGGTCTGCGATCTGGCTGAGGGCCAGCCCCTTCAGCTGGGGAGTAATTCCGCAGCAGTGCCACTGCTATGTCGTAGTTTGCGTCCCGTTCCGGCGCCGAGCTCACATAGCTGAGCAGACGGTCCAACAGGGAGCCCATCATTTTCACATTATTCATCCCTACAGCCCTCCCTGCACCATTTGTTCCAATCGGATTTATTGTAACACACCCGTCAGTATTCTGTCAAACCCAAACTTTCCCGGGATGCAGGCCGTCAAATCCAGCATGACCACCGGTCGACAAAATCCAGATTCAGCTTTACAGTATCCGTCAAGCAAAGGCTGATGAAGGCAGACCACAAGTTCTACAAGGCCCACGGCATCTATGATTTCCCCAGAAGCAGAAAAAGCGGATTCTCCAGATGAAGCTGGTGGGGGCCATCTTGACTGTCTCCCTTCTCTCCAGAAAAAGATGAAGGGACAAATAAACCAGTACATCATCGGGTCCCATGAAAAAGTGGTCCAAGAAGCGAGGCAATCACTATCGCTGCCTCAGAGGCATTATAAAAACACCTCGTTCAAGCAAAAACAGCCTGCCGGTCCAATATGACTGGCAGGCTGTAATTTTTGCTTTTGCCCGAAAACTCAGGCCTTGTAATAAGTTTGCCTGGGGCTGCCCGGGCGATCCGGGATCGTCATCTTCAGTTTGCTTGTTTCCACCAGCGGCAGTACATACTGGCGGATAGCATAGGAGGCCGTCTTAATTCCCAAAAAGGCAGCAATTTCCTGCCGGATGCGCGGAACTGTGCAATAGGAAAGCAAGTCCGTCTGTGCCCCATCACAACTCGGTTCTGCTTTACTCCATGGAATGACGGAGAGTCACCACAAATTCTCCGCGACGGTTTTCATGTTTCGCTTACAGAAGGCAAGCGCTTCTTCCACCATTTCGGCTATGGTTCCCTCAATGCGCTTATTAATATTTCTGTTCAAAGGCAGTTTTTTCACCGCAAAAGCCGTCCGAAAGGGCGGCTTTTGCCTACATAGAGAAAAAAGGGGATGACCGCTATCGTTTATGTGACGAGAGATTTTGGTTTTCGCCGGGGCGAGATCTACTTTGCAGACCTTGATCCGCACTATGGTTCTGAGCAGGGGAGTGAACGTTCTGTTATCGTGACTCAAAATAATACAGAAAAATAAATTTGCACCGACCGTGATCGTGGCTGCTGTAACCTCAAAAGTCTCCAAAAAGCCAAACCAGCCTACCCATGTTCTCATTGAGAAGAACCCTGCGTTCAGCCGTCCGTCTGTGGTGCTGCTGGAACAGATCTTCACCATTGATAAGGAACGCATCAACAGTTTTATGGGAATGACCAGTGAGTGGGAGATGGCGCAAATTGAAAAAAGCCCTGAAATGCAGTCTGGCACTGGATCGGGAAAATATTCGCAATAAAATTGCAATTCGACATAATTTCAAAATAAATACAGGCTGTATTTAATAATACGACTGACATCCTTGCAAACACGGATGCAAACGTATATTCTTGGAGCAGGACGGTTGATTGATCGCCTGAACAAAAACATCTGAACTGAAAGAGGTGCGATATGGCATATACGAGAAACGAGATCAAAGAACTGGAGCCTATGGTCAAGTCAGGTAAGAAGCGGTTTGTCCGCTATCAGGAGAGTGAGGAACTCTACTCGGTGGGGCTGCATACATTTGAGCAGATTGCAAAAGAAGCAGGAGCAATCTACAAGATTCGCCGCTTGGTATTGGTGAATCTGGACATCTTCGATGAGTATCTGGATACTTTTCGATGTGATTTTTGGCTTTCGGTGTGCAGCCGGAAGCCATACATAAAATCAACCTGTTCTTGTGATTCTGGGAAGATTAGAGTATAATGAACATAGTAACATTCGCTGAGATGGGAGGGTGTCGCATGGGCAGTTATCTGAATCCGGGCAGCAAAGGCTTTCAGGAAAGTCTGAACTCGGAGATCTATGTGGACAAGACAGGACTGATCGAAAAGACAAATGCGGTTTTGAACACGCGGCAGAAGTTTCTCTGTGTTAGTCGTCCCCGGCGTTTTGGTAAGTCGATGGCAGCGGATATGCTGGCGGCATACTATGACCGCGGCGAGGATTCTGCACCGCTGTTCCATTCCCTGAAAATCAGCAATGCGGCATCATACCAGCAGCATTTGAATCAGTACGATGTGCTCAAGGTCAATATGCAGGAATTTCTCAGCATGACGCACAGCATGGATGAAATGCTGACGATGCTGCAAAAGTATCTGGTCTTTGATCTGACCGACCATTTTCAGGAAGTCCGTTTCCGGGATGAGAACAACCTGATTCAGGTCATGAAAGATATTTATGCAAAAACAAAGCGATCTTTTGTGATCCTGATCGACGAATGGGATTGCCTGTTCCGGGAATATCAGCAAAATCAGGATGCACAGAAGAAATATCTGGACTTCCTGCGGGCATGGCTGAAAGACAAGGATTATGTTGCACTGGCCTATATGACGGGTATTCTGCCCATCAAAAAATACGGCTCCCATTCTGCGCTGAATATGTTCACCGAGTATTCCATGACCGACCCCGGTGAACTGGCAGAGTACTTTGGTTTTACCGAATCAGGAAGTGACCACTCTCTGCGAAAAGTATCAGATGAACTTTGAAGAAGCCAAGGCGTGGTACGATGGCTATGACCTGATTGCTCATCGGCAGGCCGGAGATGAACATTATTCCATGTACAGTCCGAAATCTGTGGTGGAGGCAATGTTGCGCCACAAATTTGGAACTTACTGGAATCAGACAGAAACCTATGAAGCCTTAAAATCTACATCCAGATGGATATGGATGGCTTGCAGGATGCAGTTGTCCGAATGCTGGCAGGTGAAGCTATAAAATCAACACAGGCACGTTCAGCAACGACATGACTACCTTTGCCAGCAAGGACGATGTGCTGACATTGCTAGTGCATCTGGGGTATCTGACCTATAACAGCGCAGACGAAACCGTGATGATTCCCAACAAGGAAGTTTCGCAGGAGTACGTCAATGCCATCAGTACGATGAACTGGCATGGTGTGATGGATTCCGTAGAAGCATCACGCAAACTGCTGGATGCACTATGGGCGATGGATGCGGATGCTGTTGCAGCCGGAATTGATAAGGCACACGAAGAAGTGTCGATTCTTCAATACAACGATGAAAATTCGTTGAGCTGTACCAGCAATCTGGCATTCTACTTTGCACGAGAATACTACACGATGGTGCGAGAACTGCCAGCAGGAAAAGGCTTTGCAGATGTTTGTATGATTCCCCGGAAGCTGCATCTGGACAAACCGGCGGTAGTGATCGAGCTGAAATGGGACAAGAGTGCGGCTGGCGCATTGGCTCAAATCAAGGAGAAGCATTACGGCAATGCGCTGAAGGATTATCAGGGCAATCTGCTGTTAGTTGGCATCAATTATGATAAGGCCACAAAGAAGCATGAGTGTGTGATCGAGAAAATCAAAAAGTAAAGATTCCATAACTGGTTCGCCGTTTCCTCCCGGATGCGGCGAATTTTTTTTGTCCCCCATCGGTCCGACATCCTTGCAAAGACGGAGAACATCGGGTATCCTTGGAGCAGGACGGCAGAAATTGATTTCATAATCTTTTTACATCGCCAACAGCGCATAGTATCGCGGATGGTATCCGCTGTTTACTGTAATGCTCGGTACTGGCTGTCGCATTGGCGAGGTGTTGGGTCTGCGGTGGCAGGACATTGATTTCAAGAATCGGACGATCAATATTAACCATAATCTGGTCTATCGTGCGCAGGATGATGGCACCTGCATCAATCGGGTCAACTCCCCTAAAACCAGCGCAGGTATCCGTATCATCCCCATGCTGGACGAGATGTTCGACGCTTTTCTGGAAGAATATCAGTATCAAAAGGTGATGGTAGAAATCATTAAACGAATCCACAGAGAAAACCTGAGCTTTAAGGGAGCGTCCAGAGAATATGGCATTTCGGACCGTACACTCAGGGACTGGGAGCGCATTTATTGGGAGGAAGGAGAAGAAGCACTTCTGTTAGAGCGTCGAGGACGAGCCTGTGCCGCCAGTGGGACGCAGAAAGGTCGGAAGCCAAAGTTGGATAAGCAAGTAGAAGAAGACCTTATTGCAGAGAATCAGCGTCTGCGCATGGAGAACGACTACCTAAAAAAATTGAATGCCTTGGTGCTGGAAGAGGAACGCCAAAACAGAAAGCACAAGTAGTTCAGGAACTAAGGCAGAAATACCCTTTGAAAGCACTGCTGCAGCTTGCCGGGCTTCCTCGCAGCACGTTCTACTACTATCTGCACCAGTCTCAGAATCCTGCCAAATACCAGATGGTAAAGGAACAGATTGTTATAATCTTCAACGAGAACAAAAAGCGTTACGGCTACCGTAGAATTACACAAGAACTGAATAACAACGATATTTGTGTAAATCACAAGACTGTTCGGAAACTCATGAAGCAGCTTGGTTTAGTCTGTCAGGTTCGTGCAAAAAAGGAAGTACAGTTCTTACAAAGGCGAAGTTGGAGAAGTAGCTCCAAACCTGCTGGAACGGCATTTCAAGACAAACCAGCCGAATCGGAAATCAAGCTCACGCTTGGTTTCTTCCAGCTGCTCCAGCCGCTCCTTGGTGGAACTGGTTAGGATTCCAGCTTGAATCGCGTTCAGCATATTCTGGATACCAGATTCCGCATCCCGAAGCTGCTTCTCATAGAGTGGAATGTTAGTGTTCTCCTTATTTTGCAGTTCCATCACCTTGGCGATGATGGATTCCATAGCGGCATCGTCTTTCACAAGCTGCATGGTCTGGTTGACTACCAAATCTTCCAGCCACTGTTTGCGGACGGTCTTTTTCTTGCAGCCCTTGTGCTTTTTGGCAGTGGCACATTTATAGTAGCGGTGGACTTCACCCGTCCGGCTTGTGCCGCTTTCGCCAAACATCAACGCCCCACAGTAGCCGCAGAACAGCTTGGTGGTGAGCAGATAGTCATCCTCTGCCTTTCTACGGGCAGGGGCTTTTTTGTTTTTGGCGATTTTCTTCTGCACATCCTCAAACAGTTCCAGTGGAATGATGGGCGGGATAGCATCCGGTACGACCACATCCCGGAATTTCAGTTCTCCGATGTACCGCCGGTTCTTGAGCATATGTTCAACGCTGTTATAAGTAAATGCACCGCCCACCGGGTTCTTGATGCCGTTTTCGTTCAGCCAGTCCCGAATCTCCTTCATAGTGGAGCCTTCATTGTACTTCTTGAACGATTCAAGCACAAAAGGCGAGGTGAGAGGGTCGATGTGGAACTTCCGCTCGGAATCCAGCGTGTACCCAAAGGTTCCACGGCCACCGTTGCAGCGGCCTTTCAGGATGTTCTCGGTCTGTCCACGCACGACCTTCTCGGCAAGGTCAGCGGAATAATACTCGGCATAACCTTCCAGCACAGATTCCAGAATAATGCCCTCCGGCCCCTCGGAGATGATCTCGGTGGCAGACATGAGCTTGACGCCGTTCTTCTTCAGTTGGGTCTTATACCGGGCACTGTCGTAGCGGTTCCGAGCGAAACGGTCGAGCTTCCAGACCAGAACAATGTCATACAGCTTCTTGTCGCTGTCCTTAATCATCTGCTGGAACTGAGGGCGGTTATCTGTCTTGGCAGAGATGGCACGGTCAATGTAGTGCTTGACGATGGTGATGTCGTTCTTCTCGGCATAAGCCGTGCATTCCCGGATCTGGCCTTCGATGGATTCTTCGCGCTGGTTGTCCGAGGAATAGCGAGCATAGATCACGGCGGTCATGGCGGGCACCTCCATTTACACGTCATTGAACGGTAATACGTTCATCAAGCAATATTTCGTATAATGCATATGCCACAGTTTTGCCCTGATTGCAAGCTCAATGATTTATTTTCATGATTCCAACAGACAAATTGTCTTAAGATTATATTCCGAGCAAAATGTGAAGTCCAAGCCCGGCCACGCCGCACAGGCACATGGTCAGGATGGGATTCCACTTGAGCTTCCGTAGGACAAAAAATGCCGATGCAAAACTGCCGATGCCGATCCAGTCTACGTTGGCGAGCGCCTTTGCACTCTCTCCGAACACCACCATAGACAGTATAGAAAGACCTGCACCAAAGATAAGCGCTACAATGACCGGACGCAGGCAGGCCAGAACACTTTGCAGCAGAGAAATATCCTTGTATTTACGATAGATGTAGGATAGAAGTGAAACAAAGAACAGCGCCGGTGTAATGCAACCTAGTGTTGCAATGATGGCTCCGGGTACCTGCGCGATACGCAAACCAACAAAAGTTGCCGAGTTGACCGCAATGGGACCAGGGGTCATTTCTGCAATCGTGATGAGGTCAGTAAACTCCTGCATCGTCAGCCAGCCATGTTGTTCCACCACTTGGCTCTGGATCAGCGGCATGGCCGCATAGCCGCCGCCTACGCTGAACATACCCACCTGCAAAAAGCTGAGAAAAAGCTGTAAGTAGATCATTTTGCACCACCTTTTTTCCACTGGACCAGAGCCAGCACCACGCCGAATGCCGCTGCGGCAAGGATGACCACCACCACATTGACATCAAACACCGTATTTGCGACAAACGCTGCGACCATCAGGGCAATATACACCCATGAGCGGGTCTTCAGCACCTTGCCGCCGAGGTCGAATACAACATCCAGAATGACCGCCGCCACACCAGCCTGCATTCCCTTGAGTAACAACGCGATATAGCGATTGGTGGCAAAAGCATTGTAGAACACAGAAATGACTGAAAGAATGACCATAGGTGGGATGATGGTGCCCAACACTGCCACGATCATTCCAATCAAGCCTTCTACCTGCCAGCCTACCAGAATTGCAGCATTGACCGCGATTGCGCCCGGAGAGGACTGCGCCAACGCTGTCATATCCAGCATTTCCTGTTCATCGATCCAGTGCAGCTCATCTACAAATTTTTTCTTCATAAAGGTCACGATGACAAAGCCGCCGCCGAAGGTAAAGCTGCTAATGTACAGCGTACTCAAAAACAGCTTCCAAAGCCGTGCTAACCGTGTACCGTATGTTTTATTTTCATCCATACAAGTTTTCTTCTCCTTTTTTTGATTTTCGGACAACTATATTCGTTTTCTTACTATTTCAAACAGCTTTTAACTGTTACTGCTTGCGAAAGCCCGTATTTTCCGGTATCCTTGTTTTAAGAACTGCGAAGCACGGAGGGAATCTCTATGAAACATAATACATTTCTCGTCAAGCCAGCGTCCAGCCTGTGCAATCTGCGTTGCCGGTACTGCTTTTATGACGATGTTTCCAACAGCCGAGCCTGCAAAAATATGGGACTGCTTTCCCATGAAATGGCAGGAGAACTGGTTGAAAAGGCTTTTGCAGCCACAGAGGAAGGCGGCAGCGTCCATTTTCTGTTTCAGGGCGGCGAACCGACTCTTGCCGGGTTGGATTTCTTCCGGTTCTTTCTGGAAACGGAGCGTTCCATGCAGCGCAATATCTCTGTGTTCCACAGCATCCAGACCAATGGCATTTGTCTGGATGAAGAGTGGGCTTCCTTTTTCAAAGCCAACTCTTTCCTCGTAGGCCTCTCTCTGGACGGCACACAGGAGAACCATGATCTCTATCGGCTGGACGCAGCTGGGCAGGGCACATGGGATAAAGTAACTCATGCGCTTGCGCTGCTGGATGCCTACAGGGTCGAAACGAATCTGCTCTGTGTTGTAACCGGACAGCTGGCCAGAAAGCCGCAGCGAGCCTTCAAAAGCCTCTGCGAGTTGGGACAGCACAATCTGCAATTCATCCCATGTCTTGACCCACTTGATACGATTGGAGGGCAGGCATATTCTCTAACGCCGGAACTTTATGGTCGTTTTCTGTGCGGCGTCTTTGATACTTGGTATCAGCAGCTGCAACGAGGCAATTATATCAGCGTTCGCAATTTTGAGGACTATCTGCGTATCCTGCTGGGAATGCCGCCTACCTCCTGCGCTTCCTCCGGTTCCTGCGGCCATTATCTCACGGTGGAAGGGGACGGAAGCCTTTATCCCTGCGACTTTTATGTTCTGGATGAGTGGAAGCTGGGAAATCTGAGCCACTGTACCGTTGAAGATGCGCTTGATTCTCCCACAAGCCAGACATTTCTGGCACAGGGCCGCAAACGCCCGGCGGAATGCGCAGCATGTGCTTATCAGCTGCTCTGCCGGGGCGGATGCAAGCGAGATTGGGATGCCTCTGGAAGCAACCGCTTTTGCGCAGCATACAAGCAGTTCTTCGCCTATGCGCTTCCACGCCTGCAAACTGCGGCACATTTTCTGGCACAACAGGGCCGATAAAGAGATTCTCCCGGAGAGCAGGACTGCCTCCGGGAGAATTTTTATTTTACCTTTTTGATCTTCCGGATGGAATGGCCATCGTAGAGGATGGGCTTCATGACATAAGTGTAGTTCCGGTCATCGCATTCGCCGGTGGAAATCATCTCCATAAGCCGCAGCGCAAGCTGACGTCCCATCTCGAAGCCTTGCTCTACGGAGCAGGTAACATCCTCCTGCCGATAAGTTTCTTCGGAATAATCAAAACAGACCAGCGAATAATCTTCGGGTACAGTCTTCCCCATTTTCTGCAGGGTTTTCATGACCAGCCGATAGATGATGTAGTTGCAGCAGACGATAGCGGTGCATTTAGGGATGCTCTTCAGAAATCTTTCAATGGAACGGACATAGCTTTCGTTGTGGGCTTCGTCCGAAATACACCACTTGATGTAATCATCGTTCAGTTCCAAACCACGATTTCGCATCGCTTCCGCCATGCCTTGAAACTTTTCGACGCTCTGGTAGTTGTCGTACACGAAGATGCCGGCAATGTTGCTATGTCCGGCATCCATCAGGCGCCCTATCAACTGATGCGCACATTCAATATCATTGATCGTTACGCGGGGGCAGCGCAAGTTCCGATAGAAGTTGTTGTAGAATATCACCGGGATCTTACGTCGGTAAAGCTCCTTGTAGCAGTCAAGATTCGGGCTGAGGATACTCGACTTAACACCGTCTACGATAAAGCCATGAAAATTCTGATGCACCACTGTTTCCAGACAACGGCGTTCGTTGCAGAACTTGTTATCGGTCAGAAATACATGGAGGTCAACCTGCTCCTGCGTCAGAACACTGCGAACCCCTTCGATTAATCCCGAATTGGCACTTGTATCCTGTCCCTGCAGGATAAGGCCGATTTTATAGAGGGCATCATCTGTGTTCAGGTCCCGCGTCATTACTTTTTCCCGGTGGAAATAGGTCCCGCTCCCTTTGACTTTGTACACGATTCCTTCATTCACCAATCGGTCAATGGCAACTCGAATCGTTTCCCGGCTGACGCCCAGCTTCCGGCAGAGCGCATTTTCCGAGGGCAGTCGTTGATTTCCAGAAAATTTGTTTTCGTCGATATAAGCCAGAAGCCAACGATATACCTGAGCAGATTTTTTCTCAGCAGCCGAGAGCATGGGCAAACGCTCCTTTTCAGTCGGTGATGGTGGGGCGGGTGCCTTCTGCGTGCTGTATCCAGTTCAGCAAGGCGCTCACGAAGCTCCGCTTTGACGTCGGCGTATGCAGGATCTGCGACAACATTGTTCAGCTGCCACGGGTCTTTCTGCATATCATAGAGGAAGTCGTCCGCATACACATCAGATGCCGCAGCCTCGCCGCCGTTGACACCGGGGGCATAGCCAGAGTACATATAATCTGCCGTGCGGATGCAGCGGCCGCAGCGGCTCTCCGAGATTTGGGCGTAGACCTCATTAGCTCTATTATGATTTTTCTTTTCCACAACGTCAAGCAGATTTTCGCCGATCATCTTGTCGCCGACATCCACGCCTGCCAAAGCCAACAGAGTCTTGGGGATGCTCTCGGTGCTGACCAGCTCGGTCACTTCCCGGCCTCCCTTGAACGGGCCGCCGCAGATGACCAGCGGCACATGCAGGCAGCCGTCGTGGCAGGAGCGCTTGTAGTCGTCGTAGCCGTTCAGATGGGCGTCGCGGTTGCGGGTCTTGAAATGAGAGCCATGGTCGGAAGCGTAAAGGATAACAGTATTCTCATACAGACCCTTTTCTTTCAGTTTTTCCACCAGCTTGCCGAGGTTCTCGTCGAGGCTTGCGCACTGTCCCAGATAATCCGGATACTCTTCTGCTGCATTGCCGCCCAGAGCCTTCAAGTCTTCGGGGAGGACAAAATCCGCAAATCGCTGCTTCGAGCCGTTGGGGCCTTCGTAGTGGTTGTGGTCATTCTGATGGTGCGGCTCAATTTGGGATACGGTCATGAAGAAGGGCTTTTCGCCGGTGTACTGGTCGAGGTAGTCCAGCGCAAACTGGTTGATGCAGTCGGCGCGGTAGCCCTTGAAATCGATGCGGTTGTTGTTCTCATCGAACACATAGCCGTCGTAGCCGTGGGAGGTAAATTCCAGCACATCGGCAGCACGCCAGTAGCCGGTGTAGCCGCCGCGCAACTCCAACGGAACGGCTGTAATGGTATGGTCAATGGTCGGCTTCTTTTCCAGCTCGCCATCCGAGGCCAGATGCCACTTGCCGACATAGGCAGTTTCGTAGCCGGCATCTTTTTCCATATACTCGCCCAGAGTCTTGATATTCGAGGGCAGCATCAGGTTATTGCGGAAACAGCCTGTCTCAGTGGGGTATTTTCCGGTCTGGAATAGGGCGCGGCAAGGGCCGCACACCGGCTGGGGAGAGAAAGCATTGTCAAATTTTACGCCCTCCTCTGCCAGCTTGTCCAGATTGGGTGTGACGTTGAGCGGCTGGCCGAAGCAGCCGCAGGTATCCCAGCGCTGCTGGTCACTGAAGTAGAAAATAATGTTATATGCCACGGTCTTTACCTCCTTTTACTGTTCCACTTTCGCGTTCTTCGTTTCCTTCATCTTGCCGCGCAGGATGCCGATGATAACCACCACGATTAGCGCGATAAAAATCCAGCAATACACACTGCTGAAGAAGATTTTGGGACTTCCATCCGAGATGAGCAGGGCGCGGCGGAAGTTCGTCTCGGTCATATTGCCCAGCACCATGCCCAGCAGCACAGGGACAGCGGGCAGCTCCAGCTTGCGCATGAACCACGCCATCACGCCGAACACCAGCGCAACGCTCAAATCAAAATAGCTGCTGTTCACCGAGTAAGCACCGGCGAAACAGAAAATCACGATGATGGGGGTCAGGATCTGCTGGGGGATGGAGACGACCTTTGCGAACAGGCTGGTCAGGTACTTGCCCTGCAGGAACATGAAGATGTTCACAAGGATGAGACCCAGCATGATGGCATACATGATGGCGCCGTCCGTGGTAAAGAGCGAGAGACCGGGGTTCAGGCCGTTGATCATCAGAGCGGACAGCATAATGGCCACGCAGCCGTCGCCGGGGATGCCCAGCGTCAGCAGGGGAATCAGGGTCGCGCCGCAGACGGCGTTGTTGGCAGACTCAGCAGCCGCAACGCCCTCCACAGAACCGTGGCCGAATTCCTCGGGATGCTTGGACAGGTTCTTTGCAGTGTTGTAGGAGAACCACGAGGCCTCCGACGCACCCGTGCCAGGTACGATACCAACACAGGAACCGATGATAGAACCCATCAGCACTGGTCGGAACATCCGCTTGTATTCATCTTTTGTGATTTTGCCGTCATCATTGCCGATCTTTCCGGCGTGGAGGTTCAGCTCGCTCCGCTTCAGCTCCGCCTTGCCGATGATCTCCACCAGTGCGAACAGGCCGATGAGGGTAACGGCAAGGTCAAGACCCAGATACAGACGGGGAATACCAAATGTAAAGCGGTCATAGCTGGTCATGGGGTCTGCGCCCACGCAGGAGATGAGCAGGCCGAGGCAAGCGGCGATGATGCCCTTGACGAGGCTCTTGCCCGAAACGCCTGCGATGATGGTCATGCCGAACAGGCAGACCATGAAGTACTCCGCCGTGCCCAGCTGTGCCGAAATTTTGGCCACCTGCGGGCCGAGGAAGAGCAGCACCAGCGCAGAGAAGATACCGCCAAAGGTAGATGCATAAAGTGCAATTTTCAACGCCGCCTTAGTGCGGCCCATTTTGGACAGCGGATAGCCGTCCAGCATAGTAGCCGCCGCGTGGGGCGTGCCCGGCGTGTTGATAAGGATGGCCGATACCGAGCCACCATAGCCACCTGCGCAGTAAATGCCCAACAGGAACATCATGCCGGGAATCGCACGCATGGTATAAGTGACAGGCAGGAATAGGATGATGCAGAGGATAACACTTAATCCCGGGATGGCCGCGAACACGCAGCCAATAAAGACGCCGAGGTTGATCCAGATGATATTTTCGAGGGTGAAAAGCAGCCCGGAGGCCGGGCCGATAAAGTCAAACAAACCCATATTCTGCCTCCTCAGAAACTAACATTCAGCACAAAGTGGAACACGACCCAGATCAGCACAGCCATTGAAACTGTGATGGCGTAGTAGAGGGGCTTCTTGCAGCGGAAAAAGCAGGAAGGCCAGCGCGCAGAACACGGCACCCACCACGAACAGGTCGGTGACCTTCGCCAGAAGATAGGTGATCACCAGAATGAAGACGATGACCAGAGCTTTTGCTTCCACCAAAAGATTCAGCGTCTTAGTTTTGGCCGGGCGGTGCATCACCATGTTGTATGCCTCGCGGCCCACCAGAAGGGCGCTCATGGCCAGCATGAGCCAAATCAGCATCGTCGGGAAAGCGCGGCCGTTCACAACGTCCTTTTCCGAGATCTGCACCTGCTGGGGCATGATGAGCAGCAGCACGATGCCAATGACCAGAAACAGAATGCCGCAGATCAAATCTACCGGGTACTCGATGTTCTTCTTCTCGAGCTTCGCGCCCCAGTCATCCAGTCTTGCTTCGATGCGTTCTATCAGATTTTTCACCTGTTTCCACTCCTTTTTAAACATAAAAGCAGGGGGACGGGGTCATCCCCTTCCCCCTGCTTCAGCTTTTTGTCGCTATGAGGACTTTTTATCAGCCTGCCACGATGTCCTTATACTGCTCGACGATGCTCTTGACGTTCTCAATGTGAGCTTTCACATCGTCCTCGGTCATGGTATCGACTTCCAGCAGCATGGTGTCGTTCAGCCACTCGACCATCTCCTGATCGGCGAGGATCTTGTCGTACAACTCCTTCAGCTCGGCCACCTTTGCCGCGTCGGTGCCCTTGCGAGCCATAACGAAGCAGCGGTTGCGGAAGTAGGGGTAGCCCTTGGAGCCAACGCCCTCAACGCCTGCGAAGGGGCCGTTTTCGATAGCCTTGTCGTCGAATGCGCAGACCACGTCAACGCCGCCCTGCTGGTAGGTCTCGAGGATCTGAGACTGGTGAGAGACCGCGAAGTTCGTTTCACCCTTAGCTACAGCCTGTGCAGCCTCCGCAGCGGACTGGTACGGAGTCAGTTTCAGCTGGTCGCCGGCACCCATCGAGCCAAACAGCGCCGCTGCAAGGAAGGCCTCCGAGCCGGTAGCGCCGTTGACGGCTACAGACACGGGGTTGCCTGCCTTGACGTAGGCTTCCAGATCGTCCAGACTCTTCAGGTTCAGGGAAGAATCGGCGGACAGGACGAAGACGGAAGAATACAGGTTCTCCACAAACTCGAAATCGTCGTAGCTGAACTGCAGCTTGGCCGGATCCAGAGTCTCGGTAATGGCGAACAGACCCTCACCGGCGAAGACCAGCTCCTTATCATTTGCCTTAGTACTGGACACCCAAGTGTTGACAGTAGCAGCATCGCCCTTGACGGCTTCAGCAACCAGTGTGATTTTATTATCAGAATAATCAGGGGACTTGGCAGCAGCCTTTTGGCTGACCATCGCTGCTACACCAGACGGTGCCCACGGGCAGGTAACTTTCCAGCTCTCCTGTTTGCTTCCGCAGCCGGTAAGCATCGACAAAGCAAGGACACCGGCGGTGACCAACGCCGCAATACGCTTTTTCATCATTTTACTCTCCTTTTTTGTTTTGCCTTTTCGTGTGGTAGCAAGCACTTCACCGTGCTTTTGTTACCAACAAGATAACATTTCAAGCAATTTCAAGTCAACAAATTTTTTTATTTTATAAAAAAAGTTGTCTGGTAAAAGAGCTAAATGACCACATCTGTATTTTGCTGTAGAAAACTTATTGTGCACATTGCACATCCGCTTGAATCATCTTTGTGCAGCTTAAATTCTTTCATGATG
>VOFC01004016.1_pt1 | contig 44823 bp, 69 predicted proteins | sample 5384161 | NCBI WGS metagenome assembly VOFC01 (sample SAMN12384722, study PRJNA508395) | human gut metagenome | isolation source: healthy gut B | host: Homo sapiens | reverse complement strand
ATGGTATTCGCATTTGGCGGCGGTATGGTCGTAAACGCAGCAACTCTTCCACTTGTTAAATATTTCGGAAATGATTCTTCCGCATGGCAGAAAACATTCCTGATCTACGGTGTCGTTGCGATCATCTTTTTCCTGATCGTATTCTTCACCACCAAAGAAGCAGTTACCGAAAAAGCAAAGAAAGCCGGATCTGAAGAAAAAGTCAACATCCCACAGGCTCTGAAAAAGCCTTATTAAAAACAAATATTGGATGATTCTTCTTGCAATCTTCTTTTTTTAAACAGCGTAGTAAACGCTTTTATCGGTGTAAACGTATACTATGCACAGTACATTATGAACGATGACAGCTTGGTTGGAAACCTTTCCATTTTCCAGAACATCGCTTCCTTCGCAGCATTTGCAGTATGCACAGGTATCATCCGCAAGATTGGTAAACAGAAAATCGCCATCTCCGGTGTTGCAATTTCCTTCATCGGATATGCAATGGTACTATTAAATCCAACCAGCTATGCAGTTCTTTACATTGCAGCAATCATCAAAGGTGTTGGAAACGCAGCTCTTTCCGGTGTTATGTACGGAATGCTTGCTGACACAGTTGAGTACAACGACTGGAAATCCGGCATCCGCGCAGAGGGCCTTGTTTTCAGCGCAAACTCCATCGGACAGAAAATCGGTTCCGGTATCGGCTCCGCAGTTCTCGGCTGGGTACTTGCAGCATTTGGTTTCGTAAGCTCCTCCGCTGCACAGCCAGCTTCCGCAATCAGCGGAATCCGCGTCATCTTCTTATATGTACCGCTTGTTGTGTTCGCGATCATGTTCATCATCCTGTTATTCTACAAGCTGGACAAAGAGTATGGACATATTGTAGAAGACCTGGAGAAGCGTGCTAAGAGAGCATAAAAGTTTTCAAAAAAGAAGGGAAAAATTATGGCAAAAACAGTAGAAAAAATATAAAGTATTTGACCTGGAACTTTCCGGAACATCCCAGGGAAATCCATTTCAGGATGTACAGCTTACCGCTGATTTTTCCAATGGAATCCAGAAGCTTACCGTAAAAGGTTTTTTACAAAGATCAGGGAAAATATGGCATCCGTTTCATGCCTCAGGCAGAAGGTAACTGGACTTATGAGACACACAGCAGCGACCCGCAGTTGGACGGCCAGACAGGTGAATTTCTCTGCACACCAGCCGCAGCAGGCAACCATGGACGTGTGTGCCTGAAAAAGATGTACTTCCAAAGAAGGAAGTAAACTTCTATGTAACAGAAGATGAATTCCATTTTGCATACGAGGACGGCACCAGATTCCAGCCTTTTGGAACCACCTGCTACGCATGGGTCAACCAGTCCGAACAGGTGCAGGAGCAGACTTTGGAAACACTGAAAAACGCTCCTTTTAACAAGATCAGAATGTGTTTTCCCAAAAATTCTACACCTACAACACCACAGATCCGGAAAGATATGCATTCCAGGGAAACGCAAAAGACGGCTTTGATTTCTCCAGATTTGATAATGTGTTCTTTGAAAATCTGGAAAAAAATCCAGCAGCTGGACGAGCTTGGCATCGAAGCAGACATCATTCTTCTTCATCCATACGACCGCTGGGGCTTTTCCAAAATGACAAAGGAGCAGGATATTTTCTACTTATCCTATGCTGCAAGACGTCTTTCCCACTTCAAAAATATCTGGTGGTCCATGGCAAATGAATACGATCTGATGCCTCAGAAAACCGTAGAAGACTGGGATACTTACGCAAGAGTTGTAATGGAAAATGACCCGTACGGACACCTTCGTTCCATCCACAACTGCGTTCCTCTTTTGACCACAACAGATCCTGGATCACACATGTAAGCGTTCAGCGTGTAGATGTTTACAAGACCGCAGAAATGGTTACAGACTGGAGAAACCAGTACCGCAAGCCTGTGATTGTAGACGAAGTTGGATACGAAGGAAACATTGATTTCGGATGGGGCTGCCTGACTGCACAGGAGCTGACCAGACGCTTCTGGGAAGGCTGCATGCGCGGCGGATATCTGTCCCACGGCGAGACCTATGTGGACCAGGGCGACCAGATCTGGTGGGCTCACGGCGGCACCCTTCACGGGGAAAGCACAGCCAGAATTGCCTTCCTGAAAGAGCAGATGGCTCAGCTTCCAGATGACATCCAGCCTCTTACTCTCACCCCGGAAAACCACGAAGAAAACTGGGATTCCGTATGCCTCCACGACGGCGAAAAAGCTACTTCCTGTACTACTACGGCTTCTTCCGCCCACTGTACCGCAACTACACGCTGCCAGCTGGAAAGAAGTACAAGATTGAACTGATCGACACCTGGAATATGACCACAGAAGAACTTCCGGAAGTTTATGAAGGAAAAATTCGGATTAAGATGGGGGCTAGACAGTATATGGCGGTGAGGATGAAAGAAGTGAAATAAAATTCTCAGTACTATAAGTAATAAAAAGTCCTGCCAGAACGACAGGACTTTTTATTACTCCGCTATAATCTGAAGAGTTTCATCCACTCCCCTACAGGTTCCTGCGATAATAGGAATATAAGTACCAAAATCTGGATTTGCTCCATTCCTGGTTGTCAGCTTTCCGCCAGCCTCTTCCAAAATTACGGAAGCAGCAGCATAATCCCACACACATAATCTTGGAGACAAATAACCAACAGCTCTTCCACAAGCCAGATAACAAATTGATAATGCAGAGGATCCTACACAGCGCACATCCATACTTTGATAAGATAATTTTTTCAATTTGCTCAAAAACAGCATGTCGGATCTCTGGATTATAAGGCGCTGTATCAATACATAAAATTCCTTCTTTTAACCCCTTATTCTCGATATTAAGTCTCTGACCATTCAAAAAAGCCCTTCCCCCTTTGTGCATAAAACAACTCATCACGAAACGGATTATAAACAACTCCGATTTCTAAAACACCATTTCGTGCCATTCCCACACAAATTGCACTTGCCTTAAAATCATTAATAAAATTTGTAGTTCCATCGATAGGATCAATAAAAAACGCATATTCTCCAGTTTTTCTGTATGTGCTGCGTCCATCCTCTTCCCCTACAAATTCAGCTTCTGGAAATAATATTTTTAATTTGCTTATCAGCGTTTTTCTGAACAAGCGAATCATATGCTGTCACAAAATTTGCAGTTCCTGGCTTTGCCTCAATACCAAGATCCTTTTCGTTTTTAATTATTAGTTTTCCAGTCTCCACGACAATATCACATATGCTTTTTAAATTATTTTCCATTTATCTTACCTCAATTGTTTTTCAACATAGTACATTTAAATTTTATTTAATATATGTTCTGTTGGAAGCGCATAACCATTTTTGATTTCCATAGGTTTTTACACCTGTAACTTTTTTTAAATACTTTACTAAAATATTTGGTATCACTATATCCCACCTTGTACGCAATCTCATATACTTTCTGGTCTACTTCCTGCAACAGATATACTGCTGCGCGAATCCTATACAATGTAAGCATCTCCAGAAAAGTACATTTCATTTTATTTTTAAATAGTTTTCCCAAATAGCTCTCACTGATATATAACTCATCTGCTACGCTTTTTAAGGTCAGGTTTTCCTGATAACGCTCTTTCATAACATGCAGTGCACGCTCCAGATATTTATCCTGTATGTTTCCCATATCAGCACAATCTGCATTCAATTCTGATATTTTCTTTTCAGAAAGACTCTGATATACCATCTTTTTTCTTCAATCCGGCGTATTGTCGACCTTAAGACTTCTTCAGTTCATTATCGTCAATCGGCTTTAACAGATAGCCATGCGCTTCCAGATGCATAGCTTTTTTTTGCATAGGCAAAATTCATCATATCCAGATAAAATGATATACTCACAGGATACCTGTTCCCGCACCTGTTCAATCATTGTCAGGCCATCCATTTTGGGCATTTTTACATCCGTAATTACAATGTCAGGCTTCAATTCCAGAATTTTTTCAATTCCTTCAACGCCATCTTTTTGCCTCACCAATGACTTCACACCCATATTGTTCCCATGGTGTTGTATATCGCATTCCTTGTCGAATCAATTCTTCATCTTCTACCAAAAGTACATTTATCATATCAGCGTTCGCCCTCTTCATCCGTAATTTTAAGATTTATGTAAACTTTTGTACCCTTGCCATATTCACTTTCAACTTTTATTCCACAGCTTTCATCACCAAACATTTTTAAACGCCGCTGCACATTATTTAACCCTATATGATGGCTTCCTTCTTGTCTGAATTCTAAGATATGTTCCAGTTCCTCACTGGTCATACCAGAACCATTATCTTCCACACAAAATATCAGCAAATTGTCTTTTTTCCTCACCAGTTACTCTAATCTGACACACTCCATCCTGTCCAGAAAATCCATGTACAATTGCGTTTTCTACTACCGGCTGTATTACAAGTTTGGGAATCATTCTTTCTTTAATAGATTCTGATACATCAAGTTCCAGGGTCAAACGATCACCAAAAATGTTTCTTCTGTATTTCTACAAATGCTTCTACAATTTCCAGTTCATATGCAACTGTAACAATGTCTGTTTTGGTATTCATTATCCTCCGAAGAACTCTTCCAAGCAGCACTGTAGTATCTACAATTTCTTTGTTCCGGTTCAGTTTTGCGTTCCATTTGATAATATCAAGTGTATTATATAAGAAATGTGGATTCATTTGTAAACTTAAAGAACGAGTTTCAGCAATCCATAAACTATGTTTTTCTTCATCAATTCGCTCCATCAAATCACTGATCCTGCAGGTCATAGAGTCAAACGCCCTTCCCAGCTGTCCAATCTCATCTTCACGCTGAAAATTTACCCGTACAGACAAATCTCCTTTTTCAACCTTTTCCATAGTAATAATCATTTCATTAATAGGATCACATACCGATTTTGCAAGAATCCTTTGCAAAAAATAATGCAAGAAGAACAATTGCAAGCATTCCAGGAATCATGGCCAAAAGTATGGTTTTCATAAGCATTCCCACTGTTCCAGCCGGAATTTCCTGGAGAAAAAAGAGCTTCATGATATTGCTTTGTGCATAAGCATAATTTAACTGTGTAATACCGGAATCTGAAGTATTATCCCGTTCAATGCCGTACATCTCACCTTTCCCAAGGCCTTCCTTCGCAGTCCCACCTGAATGATATATTACGGAATTGCTTTTGTTAAGAATCAAGGTACTGGTATTGTACTGGTTGGAATATTCCCGAATAACTTCATCTATTGTAGTTCTTGGAATTTCCAGCAGTAAATAACCTAAAATCTCTTTTGATGTATTTCTAACTGCTATAGCTATACAGAATCGAGTTTTTTTCGCTTAAAAGAGAGTCCCTTGCAATAGAGTAAACTGCTGCCCCAGCCGTTTCATTTGCTTTTCTAAATACACCCCAACCAGAAAAATCTGCATGCGAATCTTCCAATTCCTGTTTTGTTGTAGAAATCCACTTTTTGTCAGATAATCGTACAATGCTAATTGATACTTTTTCAGCAAAGCTATTTTTGTAAATATAAAGTTCTTTCTTTACTGCGTTTACGTATTTCTCGAACTTATATTTCCAGCATCTTCCAAAAACACTTTTATATCTTGACTTACTGACAGTTCTGTTAATGCCTGTATGTAGCTTTCTTCCATTTTCTCCATTACATCGCGTATTTTTTCGTGGCATCTATGCACTGATTCCCAAGATTTGTCTGATAAAAGCGCCAAAAAGTAATGCCTGTTATGCTGCATATAATTAAAAGCAAGAATCAAGCAGACACAGAATATCGACATAAATATTTTATAGAAATAATTTTCCTTCCATTTCCCCATCATGTCATTCTCCTCCTCTGCTTATGATAGCACAAAGGGAACCTTGTGTCATGATGACACTTAAGGTTCCCTACTGTTACATTATCCTGCATAACTATATGCATTGCTATTTTATACTACATTCTTACCACCGGAAACCTTATTAAATACAAGCAGGCAAATCACTGTGGCTAATGTAAGAATTGTAGACAATGCCGCTGCCTGTCCATATGCATCGTTATTTACACAGTTAAAAATCGCAACTGGAATGGTTACTGTTGTTCCTGTATACAAAATCAAAGTTGCACTTAACGTATTCATAACACTAATCAGACTGAGAATTCCACCGGAAATAACTCCAGGAATCATAAGCGGCACTGTTGTCTTGAAGAAAGTCTTCATATTTGGAACTCCAAGACTGATAGATGCCTCTTCTACTGAACGGTCAATCTGATAGAGAATACCAATGCTGGAACGCATAGTATATGGCAGTTTACGAATAACAAATGACAAAATAATAATCCACATAGTTCCTGTAAGGAGTATAGGTTTCTGATTAAATGACACTGTCAGACAAATACCAAGAACAGCGCCAGGAATTACATATGGGAACATTAGCATCAAATCAATCAGATTAGAAACAGTTCCTTTTTTTCTTACAATCAGATACGCTCCAAGCAGACCAAGAATGATTATCAAAATCAATGCAATAAACGCATAAACAAAAGTGTTGGTAATGCTCTGACTTAATTTTCCTGCTACCAGTCGATAACTTTCCAGACTAAATCCTTTTACAAAAAGAGGTCCGTTCGTTTTAAGGAATGATTGAATGGTAACTGTTATCTGTGGTAAAACAGACAGGAAAGATACTAAAAATACCACTGCTGTTGCAAGAATTTTTTCGGCTTACTCAACTCAATTACCTTCGGCGGACGAAGACTGGTCATGTTGTAACTCTTGCTGTCTACAAATCGTTTCTGTATGAAAAGTACAATCAATGCAATCAAAATAATAACTACACTTAAAGCACTTGCAAATCCAGTATCTGTACCAACCTCATTTAAAAATTCTTTATAAATAATAACTGGAAGCGTATTATAGCCTTCACCGATGAGTCGAGGTGTACCAAAATCAGCTAATGCAGTCATAAATACCATCAATGCTGCTGACAAAATTGTTGGTGTAATAACCGGAAAAGTAACCTTTAAGATTCGTTTTATACCAGACACTCCTAAGTTTTCACTAGCCTCTTCCAGTGAAGAATCAATACTGCCAAGAGCGCCAGATACATATAAGTAAACCATTGGATAAAGCTTCAAGGTAAATACCAGAACAATACCTTTAAATCCATATATTTCTCCTACATGAATACCGATTCCTTCTAGAATTTTTGTGATAAAACCAGCTCTTCCAAGAAGTGTTATCCATGCATATGCACCAATGAATGGCGGAGATACCATTGAAAGAACGATCATTACATAAATCAGTTTTTTCAAATAAAGGTTGAAACGAGTTCCAATATATGCCAATGGAACACCGAGACAGGTTGCCAAAATTGTAACCACTGTACTAATAAGCAAACTGTTTCCCCAACGCCTGTTTATAATACTTTTCTCCCAAAAACGCATATAGTTTTTTCAAAGTAAAAGTCTCTGTTTTTGAATCATGGAAACTCTGTATAATCAGATTTAAAAACGGATAAACAATAAATATAATGCATAAAATTATAATAACCAGACTTACAATGGTCCAAAAACTAAATTTGTCCATATGAAGGCGTTCGTATATTTTTTTTCTTCTTTGATGACTCCATGTTGCCCCTCCTCTCAATATTCCATGAGGGATTTTTCTGTTGCTGCATCGAAAACGCTGATTCTCTTTTCCATAAGATGCACACTTACTTTATCTCCCACTTCATATAAGTGATCCATACGCTCTGTATACTCATTTACTTCAATCACTTTTCCATCACCAAGCTGAATTTCATAATTCATGAAGTCGCCAAGGAAAGTTGCAAGTGTAACAGTTCCTGGAATTTCGCCATCAGCAGGTTCCCCAAGAACTGCATATTCTGGTCTGACCGAAATTTTCACAGCGCCTTTAAAAGTCTTTTTCATAGGTAACGCAATCTTCTTTTTTGCTTCCACTGATACTTACCACGCCATTTTCAGCTGTACCATCCAGGAATCCAGAAGTTCCAATGAAATTAGCAACAAACATATTATTCGGTCTTGTATAAATTTCTTTTGGTGCTCCAAGTTGTTCTACTTTTCCATCATGAATAACCGCAATTCTGTCGGAAATTGCAAGTGCTTCTTCCTGATCATGTGTTACATAAATCGTAGTAATATTTAACTGTTTCTGAATTTTTTTTTATGCTGGTTCTCATAGTAACACGTAATTTCGCATCCAGGTTGCAAAGAGGCTCGTCCATAAGAAGTACATCGGGATGAATAACCACTGCTCTGGCAAGAGCAACTCGCTGTTGCTGGCCGCCTGAAAGCTGACTTGGCATTCTGTCCTTCAAGTTATCAATCTGCATCATTTTCATAGCTTCCATGCTGCGATTTTTTAACTCTTCTCCTTTTATCTTCGCGCTTTCAATCCATATGCTACATTCTCTTCAACTGTCATATGTGGAAAAATTGCATAATTTTGGAACACCATTCCAATGTTTCGTTTGTCAGCTGAAATACGATTAATTAATTTATCGTTAAAGTAAATTTGTCCTTCATCAATTGTATTAAATCCGGCAATCATACGCAGAAGAGTCGTTTTTCCACATCCCGATGGACCAAGAAGAGTAAAAAAATTCTCCGCCCTTTATATCAAGACTAATATGATCACATGCTTTAAAATCCCCATATACTTTTGTTGCATTTTCTATTTTTACATTCTGACTGCTCATGTTTTCCTCTCCGCCTTTCCTGTTATTTTCTGATAAAAATGGGGCGGTTTAAAACCGCCCCCTCTTTTTGTTCTACTTACTCAATGAGAAAATCATTCCATTTTTCGTTAAATTCTTCTGTATGAGAGGATGTCCAGTCGATGTCCATATCTACGAAATTAATTTCATCCCATGCTTTCATTGTTTCTGGATCTTCTACATCTGTACGTACAGAACGACGATACAGGTCTCCTAATTGTGACTGTACTTCTTTTCCGCTTAAGTAGTCAATAAACATCTGCGCACTCTTCAGATTCTGGCAGTCTTTAATAACAGCCACTCCTGATGGGCTTGAAGAAGTTCCTTCTTCCGGATAAACGACCTGAATATTTGCTCCAGACTCAATATAACGAAGCGCTGCTTCTTCGTAGGTAAGTCCTACCATATATTCACCATCGGATACACCCTTGTAAACACCTGATGAAGAACTCAAAACCTTGCCGTCCAGATTATGAACAAGGTCTTCTACAAAATCATATCCTTTTCCATCCTCAGTTCCATACGCTAAAATAATAGACATGATACATGCAAATGAGCTTGAAGAAGAAGTTGGATCTGCACATGCGATCTGTCCTTTGTACTTCTCATCCAGTAAATCACTCCATTTTGTAGGTGCTTCATCTTCTGGAACTAATTCTGTATTGTAGATCATTACCATAGGTCCCATATCAAATCCAGTGTAATATCCGTTTGGATCTACTGCCTCTGGTTTTAAGGAATCAACCTCTGAAGAAGTATATTCCTGAAGAAGATCCTGATTTGCACGATAGGTATCAATTACTCCGCCCCATACCACATCGGCCTGAGGATTTCCAGCCTCAGCTTTAATTCTTGCAAATAAGGAAGAAGTACCATCCTGTACAAGGCTTACTTCAATTCCAGTCTGATCTTCAAACTCCTGAATAATCGGATCTGCCCATTCTGTTGAATTTGAATAATACAATGTCAGTTTTCCAGTATCTTCAAGTGAATCATCTGCTGCAAATGCAGTTACACTAAGGGAACTAATTCCCATCATCATGGCCAGTGCTAATGCTAATTTTCTTTTCATAAAAAATCCCCCTTGGTTTTATTTTCCATCAACTTTTTTGCACTTTATTTTGTTTTTTTTTACTATTTCTCCTTTCATTTTAATTTTTCGTTCGTTATTTCGTATCTTTTATGCTTTAATTTTATTATTTTATTGTGCACTTTTCAATACGACATTCTGGCAAAATAGGGGATAAATCTGCACTTTTTGTCGCCACAAGTTTACATTTTGCTTTTGAAATTTTACTTTACAGCTTTAATTCTCACCGCAATATATTCCTTGCCTGGAAGCTGGACGCGGAATTGTCCTTTGTGGATTCCGCCGTCTGTGATGGTCATTTCCCAGGTATCAATGATTTCTACCTGATACTCTGTGGTATCGTCGAAATAGAAGTCACGGAAGCTTGGGCGCATAAATGTATAGTAATAAATGAAATAGTCTTTTCTTGCCGGGAAGCCAGCTGCGCGGCAGGCAACTTCATCCCATTTGCATGGCATTGGTTCTACGCCAAGACCTGGGATTTCTTCCATAATTTTTGCCAGGAATTTAATGCGCTCCGGGAGGTTCCGTGCAGAACTCCGCCGTGTGACCACCAGAGAATGCGGTCCGGGCTGAGGTAAGTTTCACCGTGTCCCGGATATCCGCCGCGGCAGAATGCCTCCCAGAATCTTCTGGTCATTTCTTCTCCGCTGATGTTTCCCCAGCCAAACTGAATGTTTCCTTCATAGCAGATTTCATCCAGAACGACTGGCTTGTGGTACTTCTCACGCCACTCGTTTACCAGCTCGGAGGAACGGTAGGTTTCGGTTCGCTGGATGCTGCAGTGAGTTACCCATGGCAGGTTATAGTCGTAGTAAGCTTTGCAGTTGTGGATGGATCTCAGGTGGTGATATGGATCTTTTTCGCAGATGATTGCGGCATATCTTTCCCAGTCTGCGAGAGTTTTCTCATGCATCAAATCGTACTCATTGGCCAGTGACCACCATACATTGCGATATGCGGAAAAACGTGCCAGAACATATTTCCAGTAGCGGTCGTCATCTTCTGCCTTCATCATGGAAAATCCCCATCTATCGTATGGATGCATTACGATCAGATCTGCCTGGATGCCAAGGGCCATCAGCTTCTTAATACATTCTTCAATGTGCTGGAAATGTGCTGGATTAAATCTGGTAAAGTCCCAGTCATTTCCAGGTGCACAGCCGTTGTATTCGGCGAAATTGTTCTCATTTAATTCAGAAGTGTCGCAGGGTGTTCCCTCATACGGGTAGGTGATTGGCTCGTGAAGGTTGTAATCGTAGTGCTTCGGGAAAATGCAAAAAACGGATTTTGTTAAACGCATTTTCTTCCAGGGTTTTCAGGGTCTGCTCCTGAAGCTTTTCATTCTGCAGGTTCCATACATAACAGGTAGTTCCAATACAATGATAAGGCTTGCCATCCTCGTAAGCCAGGTAATATGTTCCGACTACGCGGACTGGACCGTGGTTGTCTGCGGAAGGGGCTACAGCTTCAAAACTGCCGCTGACTTCTTCTGCGCTTTCTGTCTGGAAGGAAGATTCGATTTTAAATGTATATGTATCCACAAAAAGATGGCATAAATCTTACTTTATAAACACCGTCTCCATCATAGAAACCGTCTACTGTTTTCTTCTCATTTTTACACTCAAAAGTTCCCTTGATCCACTGGTCGCAGAAAGGATTCCCCCTCCTTCGGCCCCTTAACTGCAACCTCAAAGGGTTCCCCATTTTTCCACAGTTTTTGCATAGTTCATTTCCATAATCAGATACTCCTTTTACTAAAAAATTTCTTTTTCCATAAACATAAAAACCCATGTTTCCTGCTACCATAATACGCCAGGAAACATGGGTTTTGCAATGGAACTTTATTAAGAAAATGTAGGAATTTATTAACCAAAAGAGCAATCCTTTCATTATTTGTTTCAAACTTTAACTGCTCCTTTTAGCTTTTATATTATTCTTGACAAATTCATTTTAACAGGTTTTAATATATTAATAGACGTACTTTATTCGTATTTTGAGATGATATTTACGAGAAAAAAGAGGATCATAGCACCTTGACAATATAATATACTTTAACCGGGTAGCCGGGGACGTGCTTTCACTCGATCTGGACACCTTACCAGAAGGGAGTAATCATTATAAGTACTTATGAGGAATTGCAAATTATACTTACAACTGCCTTACTAATTGTTGCAATTTTGACTTATACACATAAAAATAGCCGTCCTGTTCTTTGGCGAGAATGACAGCTATCTTTTACTAATCCTATTTCGCCGGGGCGGGTGATCTGCACTCACCTTCCGGCTCCCTTGTTAAGTATATATTATACAAACAGCTGAAATATTTGTCAAATTGTATTTTAGCAATACTTATCAATAGTACAAATCATTTTCATAAACTTTCCCAGCAAAATCAAGGATTTTGGTCTTTTATGTTATACTATTTTCAGCTAAAAGAATATAATTATTATACATAGTGTGCCAATGCCATGATTAAACCAAGCATGTGACGCACATAATCATTACCTCGAAAGGATGTGTTACTATGCCATTGCCACAGCGTAAAGAATACACTATCGAAGATATTTATTCACACTATTGCTGATTATATCGACAAAAAGGCAGTTCCTGTGAGGTTGATATTGCTCCATTTGCCGTATTTCTGAATGAAGATAACCGAAATTATGTAGAGCCGGATATCAGCGTTATTTGCGATACCAACAAACTCACAGACAGGGGCTGTTCTGGTGCTCCTGACTGGATCATTGAAATTGTTTCTCCAGGTAGTAAGCGCATGGATTATTTTTTAAATTGTTTAAGTACCAAGCCACAGGTGTTCGAGAATATTGGATTGTGGATCCAACCAAAAATGTAATTTTTGTCTACAATTTTGATGCCAGTGATTTTGGCCTGTACACGTTTCACGATATAATCAAAGCAGGTATATATAAAGATCTGTTCATTGATTTCAGCAAATTCAATTTATAGCATAAAAACCCACGTCTTTGGAATGTTGACTTCAAAGACGTGGGCGTTACATTCCGGTTTATCAATGAAATAATGGATTTTGTTAGTCAGGCAAAATTGTAATTACTGGCTTTGATAAAATTCCCTCTTCTTTAAGACAGTAACCATCCGTCCATGCATCATCATAGCTTCTCCATGCAGATGGACCAAGCCACTCTTCACATTTATCCGCCAAATGAACTGGACCAAATGCATTATTTCTTGATGGATAAACTGTTATATTAAGAAAATGCTGACCTTTTGAGATACTGAAAAAAACTGCATATAAGGTGGAAGTACAATTCTTTTGGTTTGTTCCCCGTCCAGATTCGCACGTATGAGTCCACCTCTGTAGTGCGGTACCCGCAGCTTTATTTTTCCTCTTGGCAGCTGCAGTGGAACATGATAGGTAAGTGCACCTCCATAAAATGGCAGACCACTTTCCCGTATATCACCAAAACTAATTTTTTCATCTATCGGAAGAAGTTTTTCGGTTCCTTTTATGTGAACTCCAAAATTCCCCAGCAGATAAAAACCATTCCGTATTTGTTCCAATTCCAAAAGGCTGCTTAATTTCTAAAACGTTTTTACCTTTTTTTCAATCCGCATAGCGGTATCTTTTTAATATGTTTATCTACATACCACCCTGCTGAATCACACTTTACAATTTCTCCATTCCACACAATTTTTTTTTTTTTCCGGTCTTTCTGCTCCCAGAAAAATCTTATCCAGACACACTTCACTTTCAATAGTAAAACGCAGCCATATACAATGTTCTGCAATTTTCTTTTTTTATCGGCCCATGGCTGCATAATAGCCATGCCTCTCACCGGCATTCCCAGACGTTCTCTGCATAAATTATCCAGCCGCAAAATTTCCTCAGCTGACTGATATGGTTCCTCATTCAACGCATATTAAGCTCTATCCAGAAGAAGCACATTAGGCTCATTTAAACTATAGGGTACACATTCCGGAATTGCTACGGGTATCCCTGTTCCCTCAGATTCCTGTATGCTTACTGCTTCACCCGTTTCTTCTTCCAGCGAAATCAGCAAACTGTCATAATCATAAATACGCCGCTTAAATTCTGTCCATCCATTGCGAACTTTCGAATAAATTTTTTCTGAGTTCCTGTTAAAGTATCCCACACTTTCACAGAACCAGTGCCTCTGATTCTGACACAAATTTCATCGTACCTTGATATATCTTTATTATACGGTCTTTTTGTTATGTGCAATAAACAGCCAGCTTCTTTTTTTTCTCCTTTCGAAGCTGATACAAATATTTATCAGATCTTTTTCCATCCGCATCAAATATCTGAATTTCCCGCAAGTCACTCAACGCATCCAAAATAACATTCTTCTGAAAATCCAGGACTTTACTTTTTTCAAAAAGTCCGGACAGTATCTCTGATGGTTTTCCATTTATGCACTGAGGCACAGAACCCAGAAAAATAAGTTTGCCTCCATCTTTTGAAACCATTCCAGCCTTTCCACTGTAGTTTTCCGCAGGGTAATACAGCCTGGTATAAGAATAGCTTCATAAGCCATTTTTCCAACCTGTAAAGGAAATCCCCCCTGTCTGCATTGCTTCTCAATGTGGACTCACATATAAAATCAAAATCAATACTTCCTGTAAGCAGCCACTCCGTTAAATTCAGGAAATTTTTGTCCAACTGTTCCCTTGCAGTTCCATCCTGACTTTCTGGCCCCCACAAAAAGCCAACACGATTCAATCGGATGAATAACTCCAACTCTAACAACCGCATCCCCCTTGCTCATTGCCCACCCCGTACGCGCAAAATGATCTTCCACATACGGAAATTCCTGGTACCACGGTGACTGATAAAAAAATAGAAGCAGGAAAATCTCTTTTAGCCTCACCTTCCATAGACATCCAGGATAAGTGCGGAACTCTTAAAGTAACTCCTAACGCAGCCTGCCAATCTCCATAAAATTTGTAATCACGAAAATCAAAATCCCAGCCTGTTACGCCATAAAGTTCACTCATAACGCCTTCTCTTCCATATTGTCTTGAAGAGGATTGTGCCTGTTTTACAGTTGTCAACTCCATATCTTTGCGAAGCATATCCACTCCTGGTACATCCAGATATGGATAGCAACGCATAGTTTCCCCTACCGCACTGCATTGAGATTGAAGGGTTGGTTCTTCCATCAGATGTCCTGTAAATTTCACTTTATTCTTTTCACACCATTTACGGTAAGTCTGAAAATATGCTTTTGAAAAAAGCTCTGCTACACAATCGTGATATGCATATCTTGCCTCTGAATATTGCTTATCTGGCAAATTCCAAAACAACTCTGGCAAGCGGTCCAGAATCGAAAAGCCATAGGCATTATAAAAAAACTTTTCCAAATCTTCTGTCCACGGCATCGTAATATCCGTCATGCTTTCCGGATATGCAAATGTGTTTTTCTTTGCAAATTGAGGTTCATCCGTAAAAAATCCTGGAATTGTTTCACCAAAATAAGCTCCGACTTTTTTCTTATAGGACTGATGAGTAATCTCTAAGAATCTTTCGATTGCTTCCGGCATGAGTGTATCTACATACGCCTGTCCATTATACCAAGGATTATCTCGTGCACATTCAAGATATGCAAACCAAATCTGCCCCTCAGTTTTATCTCCATCCTGTACTCTTCGATAGTTTTCCAGACAGCCCACTTTATCTAATATTACCTCATATCTCGCCAGAAGCTTTCCCTCGCAGGAACGTTTATGCGGAAATAGGAAGCCCTCGGCGGTGCTGATGGTCCAACTTCATCATAGCTAAATGGTGTAAACAACAAATATTTCTGTCGATATTTCTGTTCCTTTGTTACGAATCCACCGGCGGCACCTGATGCCCAGCGATCCTCATCATAAAGCCACGCTTTTAATTCACACTCTTTTGCTTTTTCTACAACAGTAGATACAGCTTCCATATACTCTGTTCCCAAATATTGATCGTCCAATCCCGTACGTACATGTATATGAAAGCCTCCAAATCCCATTTTCTGAAATACCGAAACCTGCTCTTGCAAAGTATCCTTTTTCTAACTTTCCATTCCACGCCCAAAACGGAACTCCACGGAATCCAGAAGATGGGCTTTGAAATTCACGTTCTAAATCAACCATACCTGATCCTCCTGATGTCCTGCTAACAATATTCCTGTTTGCTACTCTTTCCAGTGCGCCTTCTGATTCTAATTGCCATATATGGCGTACCTGGAAGAGAAAATTTTAAAATGTCCTTTTGAATTCCAGCATCCCTGATTGTCATATTCCATGTGTCAATTACTTCCACTTTATATTCTGTATCATCATCAAAATAAAATTTTTCATAACAAGGCTGCATAAAACTATAATAATATATCTGATATCCACTCTTTGCTTCCAACATAAAGTCTTCTGGAACACCGTGCACATCATCTCTTTCGGTTCCAGCAAATCTTAAGCCAATTCCTGGAGTCTGCAGCATAATCTTATACAAAAAATCCAAACGTTTCCAACTCTCTCCGCGCAATTCTCCGCCATGTGACCACCAAAGAATTCTCTCTTCTGTCAAATATGTTTCTCCGTGTCCTGCATAGCCTCCTCGCACAAAAGCTTCCCAGAAACGTTTTACCATTTCCTGACCTGTAATATTTCCCCAGCCATTAGGCAAATTCCCCTCATATGCCATTTCATCTACAATTACAGGCTTTTAAAACCTTTCTTTCCACTCCTGCACCATTTCTGCCGTTTTATACAGATCCTGGCGCTGAATGCTGCAGTGAGTAATCCATGGACGCCTGTAATCATAAAAAGGACGACAATTATGAATTGATCTCAAATGGTTATATGGATCTTTTTTCACAAATAATCTGCGCATATCTCTCCCAGTCTTCTTGAGTCTTTTCGGTTAATAAGTCATACTCATTTGCTAACGACCACCATATATTCCGGTACGCAGAAAAACGTGAAACCACATATTTCCAGTACAGATCATCTGTTCTTTTGTCATAGAAGAAAAACCCCAGCGATCATAAGGATGCATAACAATCAAATCTGCTTCAATTCCAAGTTTCTGCAATTTTAAAATACAATTTTCAATGTGCCTGAAATGCTCTGGACAAAATCTTGTAAAATCCCAGTTGTTCCCCTCTGTTTTCCCGGTGTATCTGCGAAAGTTGTCCTCATTCAACACCTGACTGTTCATAGGTTTTCCTTCATATGGATATGATCTGGGCTCTCCCAAATTAAAGTCATAATGCTTTGGCCAAATACAAAATCTTATTTTATTAAAATGAGCATTTTTAAATTATTTAAAGTCTTTTTCAATCAGTTCATCCGTCTGAAGTTCCCAAACATAACAGGTGGTTCCAATAGAATAATAAGGAGTACCATCTTCATAGGCAAAATGATAGGTATTAGCTACTCGGACCGGTCCATGATTTCCCTTTTCAGGGGAACCACAAAAATTCCCCTTATAGCTTTGTATAGAACCGCTGCCTTCTATAAAGAAAGAATATACGCCTTCAAAAGACGGCATAAAACGAACACGGTAAGTTCCATTTCCATCATAAAAACCATCTGTTTCTACCGCTTCTTTAGCATGCACGAAATGTCCCTTAATCCAATAATCTACAAAAGGGTTTCCATCTTCTGAACCATGACATACATATTCAAATACATCCCATTTTTTACCTGTTTTGTATATTCCATCATTCTCCTTTTCAGGCCTTAACCGCACCTGCCATTCCTTCTACAAACTGTCTCTGGAATACAAGATAAATAATCAGTACAGGAATAATTGAAACAAGAACACCTGCACTTAAAAGTCCATAATCTGTACTGAATTCACCAATAAAGCTCATCAGTCCATTGAAACCGTCTTCATTGTATCCTTTGTTATCAATACACTCTGAAGCAAGAACTCATTCCACGTACTCAGGAAATCCAAAATAAACATAGTTGCTACTGCTGGTTTGGCAACAGGCATGATAATTGACCAGTAAAGCCGTAACTTTCCACATCCATCAATATTTGCAGCCTCATCCATCTCCTTTGGAATCGCACGGAAAAAGCCTCTGAATACAAGCACACCCATAGGAATTCCAAAGCCAATATAAGTAAACCATAAACAAAAATAAGTATTTGTCATTCTAATGTAGAATACATAATATTAAGCGGTATTAACGCCATCTGTCTCGGAAGCATCATACCAACCAGAATAAAAATAAATATTCCGTTGCTGTGCTTTACCCCAAGTCTGGTCAATGCAAATGCACACATAGATGAAAATAATACTTCCAGTGGAACTTCAACCAAACTTACCAATAAACCGTTTTTCATATAAATTCCAAGATTTCCCTTGGTCCATGCATCTGTAAAAAATTACTCCATTTTATAACTTTTGGAATGGTAAACAAGTTCAAATTTGTATAAAATTCTGTGGTACTGCAGTTGCGGAAAGAAATAGCATCACCAGCGGAACCAACCATAAAAGAGCAGCCAGGGTCAGCAAAATATAAAATGTTAGTTTTTTTGTTTTTTTGTCTTCAAAACAGCACCTCCCCTATTCATCTTTCGTAGAAAATGCAACATATGGCACAATAACAACCATCATAATCAACACCATTACTGTAGCAATAGCACTTCCTACGCCTAAATTGGAATAAGTAAAAGTTTGATTATACATGTAAGTTGCTAAAGTCTGTGTTGAATTTGCCGGTCCTCCATCTGTCATTACATATACGATATCGTAAACTTTCATAGATGCAATAATCTGCGTTGCAAGTACAATTACAAATGTCTCTTTTAACATAGGAACAATTACTCTGAAAAACAAATTAAATTTTCCTGCACCGTCAATTTTCGCAGCTTCCAAAATATCATTTGGAAGGGTCTGCAAACCTGCAAGAAAATACAGCATAGGCTGTCCTAGTCCTTGCCACAATGCTGCTATAAAAAACACAGTATAAAGCCATCTTCGTATTAGAAAGATAAGCACCTTTCAGACTATCTAGGCCCACCATTCCGAGTACTTGATTAATCAGACCAAAATTTGGATTGTACATCCATTTCCAAATAATGCCTACAATAATCCAAGATAACATATATGGAAAATAAAAAATCGCTCTGTACACAATCCTGCCTCTGAAACTTCGATTGAGTACGAGCGCTAAAAAGCAATGCCAACAATACGGTAAGACAGATTGTTAAAATAATCCATATGATGTTATTTCTCAAAGCAGTATAAAACACACTGTCTGACGTAAAGAGCTGTATATAATTCTTAAGTCCTACAAATTTCTTTGCTCCCAGTCCATTCCAGTCACAAAAACTTAGAAACAGCGAGTAAACTGTAGGAAAAACTACTACAATAATATAAATGAACAAAGCTGGAAAAAAAGAAAAAGCCCTGTTTTAAATTTTTTTTTTCAACTATAGATCACTCCTTATATTTTGCGGCGCTCGTTAAAGCGCCGCAAGAAATAAATTATTTACTGATTGTTAGCTTTATAGGAATCAACAACTTTCTGAATCTCTGCACCAGCATCTTCTGGCTGAATTTTCTCCAGAAGTACGGAGTCCTGTGCAGTATAAATTGCATCCATAATTTCGTTTGGAATATTCTGATCGCTAGTAGTATAGCTTCCGTTTGCATCAATCATGTCCAAAAGTCCATCTGCAAGTTTCATAGAATCAGAAACTGCAACTCCCTGTAATGCAGTTGGCTGTTCAATGGAAGTATGTTTCTCAAGACTCTCATCACTGTAGTAGTAATTCCAGAATTTCATTGCAGCATCAAACTGTGCATCAGTCAGATTCTTGTTAAACTGTACAGTTTTGATATACGCAGAAACTCTGCCTGGATTTCCATCATGACCTGTAGGGAATGCAAAATAACCATACTGACTTTCATCATAATCATTTGCTACTACATCAGATGCCATACCAGAGTTATCAATAACCATTGCACAGGTACCGCTAAATACATACATCTTGGAGTTATTTGGATCTTCTGTAAGGAAACCGTTGTTGAAGTATCCCTTATCAGACCATTCTTTTAATTTTGCAAAAGTACTTGTTACAGCCTCAGAACTCGCCCAGTCAGCATCCAGCGCATTTAATGCATCATGCTCTTCAGCGCCTGCATAGTATTCAAGAAGAGCTTCCAGGTAACGGAAGATATGCCATCCACTGGTTCCGCCTGTTGCAAATGGTGCAACTCCATTTTCTACCAGGGTATCACATACCGTTTCCAGTTCTTCCAATGTTGTTGGAACTTCCAGACCATATTCTTCAAAAAATATCAGTTCTATACCAGACAACCAGTCCTGTCAGCACCTGTGGCAATGCATAAATGCCATCTTCATATTTGCACATGTCTAGTGCGCTTCCAATAAATTTCTCATCCCAGTTGTTTTCCTGCGCATACTGTGCAAGATCATAGCAAAGCCCCTCTCTTGCGTAATATTCTGCATAATTATATCCGCACCAGTTATACACATATCTGGAAGTGTATCAGAGGATGCTGCAATCTTTGTATTGGTCTTAATATCGTCTGTTGAATAATATGTAGGCTCAATAGTAATATTAGGATTTTCAGCCATAAAATCTTCTATAATCTGTGATTCTGCATCCTTACGCCATGTCGGTGTCCAGAAGGTCAGTGTAACTTCCTCATCAGAAGCAGTTTCTGCCAAAACACTCATTCCGCCACCAGCAACCATTGCTACAGCTGTACCCAAACTAAGCACTGTATTTAAAATCTGTTTTTTTCTTCATTTCCTTCTCCTTTCAGCTTGCAAATTTTCTGTAAAAACTCCGCTCCATTTTTTGTATCAGTATTTTTAGGTTTTTAGATAGAAATTACATTTTTTTACTTACTGCGGTAGAGAAATCATAACATATGCGCATAGTCAAATCAATATTTCTTACAATTACGCATTTGTGCTAAATTTTTTTTGAACATTTGTGCATTCTCTTGTTAAAACTTTGTAATCCTGGTTTCTTATGTTACCATTATCATATAAAATTTCATTCTATAGGAGGATTCACATGAAAAAAAAGCCAGTATCTATCTTGATCGCGCTTTTACAGTAGGTACAGTTGATCCCCGTCTGTTTGGTTCTTTTTTTTTGGAGCACCTTGGCCGTGCCATATATGGAGGTATTTATGAACCAACACATCCACTTGCTGATGAGGATGGATTTCGACAGGATGTCCTTGACCTTGTAAAGAAATTGCAAATTCCTATTGTCCGTTACCCAGGTGGTAATTTTGTTTCCGGTTTTCAGTGGGAGGATTCTATTGGCCCCAAAGCTTCCAGAAAAAAGATTAAGTTTAGCCTGGAAAACCACGGAAACTAATGAATTTGGTTTTCATGAATTTATGAAATGGTGTAAAAAACCAATATTTCTCCCATGTATTCCGTCAATTTAGGTACCAGAGGCGCAGATGCAGCCAGAAACATTGTAGAATACGCAAATCATCCAGGTGGAAGTTACTGGTCCGACCTACGTATTCAAAACGGAAGTCCAGATCCTTTCAATATTAAATTATGGTGTCTGGGAAATGAAATGGATGCTCCTTGGCAAACAGGCCAGAAAAGCGCTGTAGACTACGGAAAACAGCACGCGAAGCTGCAAAATTAATGAAACTCGTAGATCCATCTATTGAATTAGTAGCATGCGGATCTACTGGTCCTTTGATACAAACCTTTGGTGACTGGGAACTTACCATGTTAAACGAATGTTACGATTACGTAGATTATGTTTCCCTTCATCGTTACTACGAAAATCCAGATGATGATACAGCTAACTTTCTTGCCAATACCTTGGATATGGACGATTTTATTCACACCGTTTCCTGTCTTTGCGATTCTATAAAAGGAAAAAAACATTCTAAAAAACATTGAATCTGTCCTTTGATGAATGGAATGTATGGTATCACTCAAGCCTCTGGATCCTCTGATTCAAGCGGCACATTGCTGGGAAACAGCACCACCTCTTCTTCAAGACGTATATACATTCACAGATGCGCTAATGATTGGTGGTATGCTGATCACCTTACTTTCCCATGCAGATCGCATAAAAATTGGCTGTCTTGCCCAGCTTGTAAATGTTATTGCACCAATCATGACTGCTGACAATGGTCCAGCCTGGGTGCAGACTATTTTCTATCCCTTCGCACACGTATCTTTGTTTGGTCGGGGTACTGTGTTGCAAACATTGGTTGATAGTCCGCGATATGACAGCAAGGATTTCTGTGATGTTCCCTTTATAAGTGCCATAGCAGTTTCAAATGAAAATGGAGATCTCACTATTTTCTGTCTTAACAGAGAAGAACAGGACAATTTTCTTCTCTCCATTAACCTACGAGACTTTCCTGGTTACGACTTAGCTGAATATCTGCAGCTGTCTCACCCAGATAGGAATGCAGTAAATTCACAGGCGTTCCCAGATCTTGTAAAACCAGTATCCGGAAAAACCGGCACCTTTGAAAACGGCTATTACCAATTGGAAATTCCACCACTTAGCTGGAACGTTCTTCGTTTTAAATCAATCAATTCTAAAGACAATTAAACAACAGAAAGGAAAAAATTATGCCAAAACATTACCAGCCTAATCTTGAATCAATCTCTACACACACCATTCCGCAATGGTATCATGATAGCAAATTCGGTATTTTCATTCATTGGGGAATTTACTCTGTTCCTGCTTTTGCACAACCTACCGGGCGGCTCGGAACCATTCCTTTTGATGAGCGTTGGTTTGCCTACAATCCTTATGCAGAATGGTATTGCAATAGTGTACGTTGTGGATTTGGCCCATCTTATGAGCATCATTTAAAAACATATGGAAAAGAATTTGATTATGAAAATTTTGCCGATTTATTCAAGGCCGAAAACTACGATCCTGATGAGTGGGCAAAATTATTTGCTGCTTCCGGCGCAAAGTACGTAATTCCTACAACTAAGCATCACGATGGATTTTGCCTATGGAATTCTGCATACACCGACTACAATTCTGCTGTACGAGGTCCTGGACGCGATTTGATGGCACCACTATGTGAATCTGTTAGAAAAGAGGGACTCCGTTTCGGCGTTTATTACTCAGGAATGCTAAACTGGCACATAACACACAATGCAATGCTAAGCGATTATGAGGTTCACCATCCAGACAACTGCACTTACGAATATGCAGATTTTGCTTATAAACAGATATTTGAATTAATTGATAATTTCCATCCTGATATATTGTGGAATGATCTTGATTGGCCACTTAAAGGACTTGACGATCTCCCTTACGTTTTTGCTCATTATTATAATACAGTACCTGACGGTGTTACAAACGATCGTTGGCACGGTGTATGGCATGATTATAAAACAAAAAGAATATGACCGTGGCAAAAAAAACTTCTTGAAGAAAAATGGGAATGCTGCCAAGGCATGGGACTCTCCTTTGGATACAATCAGGTCGAAGATCTGTCTGGTATGATGTCTTCCAACGAATTGATTCATCTACTTATAGATACAGTTGCATTTAACGGCAATCTTCTTCTAAATGTAGGTCCAAAAGGCGACGGAACCATTCCAGAATCTCAGAAACAAAGGCTTTTAGACATTGGAAGATGGCTGGGCATATATGGCAATGCAATTTACAATACCACACCTTATTCCAAACAAAAAAAGAAGAACTTTCAACGGGAGAATTCGTTTATTATACGCAAAAATACTTCATCCGTTTTCTTATTATTGATGCTCCAAAACCAGGAGACAGCGAACTGCGTATACCAGCCCTGCCATGTAAGATAGCTTCAATGAAAAACCCAGGTAATATTATTGCTGGCTTTACCGAGAAAGCCAACCACTGGTTGATATCTTTACATCAGATTCCAGAAGACAGTACACCTATCGTATTTAGTTTTTCTAAATAACAGTTAAATTAAACCGTCAAAAGGGAGTTCCGCATTAAAGTGAACTCCCTTTTATATTTGAGATAGAAACAATTATTCCATCTTACCAATATATCTTAATATTTTTTCCACACACTTTTCATCAATAATCAAAGTGTTTATAAACCTTCCACGCAATGCTCCTATTACAGCTTCTGCTTTATTTTCTCCATAAGCTACGCAGATTGTTTCCGGCACTTTCTCAAATCATCTACGCCAATTCCAATCATACGTCCTGCCAATGAAGTAGCTGGCTCATTTCCATGAATATCAAAGAAATGACCTCCTATATGACCAATCACACCTTTTCGTTCCAGTGCATCCATTGTTTTAGCACTTAGGTAATTGCTCCATGATTTATAAACAATTGAACCCACACTTGTCAAAATTACATCTGCATTCATGGCTAAATCCAATGCATTGCGAATTCCATCATCCTGAAGAAGGCTGTCTTTAACTTCATGGCTGTTTACAAAAATAGGCGCATAAATATAGCGATATCCTCCCCGTACGCCAAAGCTAGATCTTTTGCCAAATCCATTGCATCCTTCTTAGGACTACTTATATTAGCAGCTCCCATAATGGGAACTACTGTGATTGGAAGATTTTTTATGATTATTTGCAGCTACATATTTAACAATTTTATACAGTGTGTTTCCCCATGATATTCCCACTACCATGTTGCGTTTTACCACAGAATCCAAATAATACGCTGCTGCTTCTGGAATCACCTTTCCTACAATTGCCTCATCTCCGTTTTTCAGATGAATGACTCTGATATTTTTTCAGGTCAAATTCTTCTTTTAAAAGCCTTTCATATTCCAGATTTCGTTCCCATGGTTCTTTTATATTAATCTCTACAATTCCCATTTCTCTTGCTTCCTTCAGCATTCTGGAAATCTTCGATCTCGATGTATAAACCTTTCTGCAATCTGATTCTGTGTCAAATCTGAATTATAATATAAATTGGCAAACGTTGCCAGAATATTCCATTTATCCTGGACACTCATTCCTTCATAATTCTTTATATCTTCCACCACATTTTCACTCCTCTTTGCTGTATTATGTATTCCGTCTTATGAAAATCTGCGTTTTATATAGACGTCAGGATTAAATTTTCTCCTGGCACATTATATATAATTTAGCAAATTCCCCTGCATATTGTAAACAGAAAAGGATATGTGTTTTATAAGCAAGAACGGAACGGAATATTTTGCGGTGCTTCAAAGCAATCTTCAAATCCTCTGCGGTGATGGTAATATATTTTATCCTTATCCTGTGGATACACATATTTTCCGCCGACCTGCCAGAAGAACGGATGGAACTTGTACTCGTTTCTGTCCTTCTTGAAATCATACAGCAGCTTGATCTCGTCGCAGTCTGCCTGGAAGTTGGTCCATACATCCCAGTGAATCGGGACAACAACCTTGCATCTCAGATTCTCTGCCATTCGCAGAATGTCAATGGATGTCATTTTGTCCTGCATACCGATCGGGTTCTCACCAAAAGAACCAAATGCAACATCAATATCATAATCCTTTCCGTGTTTTGCAAAATAAATGGAAAATGGGAATCACCGGAGTGATAGATGTTTCCGCCCGGAGACTTAACCAGGTAGTTTACTGCCTTATCGTCCATATCCGTGGGGCAAACGCCTGTCAGCTCTTCTCTGTCTGGTCCTGTAGAATCTGTTGTTACAATACAGGTTCTGTCAAAGGAATCAAGTGCAACAATCTCAATGTCCTTAATCTTAATAGTATCCCCTGGCTTTACGGTAATGCAGCGATCTGCCGGAACTCCCCATTTCTGCCACAGCTCAACTGATTTTTCGGTCCGATGAAGGGTACCGGAATCTCTTTTCCATTTTCATCGGTCGTAGTCATTCCGCTGTGGATAACATGTGCTGCCCACTCTGCTGACATGTGGTCCTGATGGTAATGGGTTGCAAGTACTGCATCTACTTTCTTAAACGCAAACGGATCAATTACAAACGGTACATTGCGAAGGTTTGGCTGCATAGCTCTTCCGCCGCACATATTTGCCATCTGGTGTCCTACCTTCATTTTTCCATCGCCATGTGTACGTTTTCCGTTTCCACACCATAAATCAATTGTAATATTGGTATCTTCAGGAGTCTTAAACCATACGCCGGTACATCCCAGCCACCACATTGCAACATTCCCGGGAGCAACTACTTCGTTTTCAATATCCTCCACCAACCAAGTTCCCCATTCTGGGAAAGTACTTTCAATCCAGCTCTGTCTTGTTATTTCACTAATCTTGCTCATTTATTTTTCCTCTTTCTGCTTTATTTTATAAATCACCATTTTCAAAGATATACATAGCAATTTCATTTGTCTCTCTATTTGCAGCTATCAATACATCGTTTTCTCCATTGTGATATCCATACGCATTAGCCGGGCCGCGGTCATCGTCCAGTGTTTTAAATGCATAAGACTGCATATTTTCATCCCAAGTAAACGCAAGAAGGCGTCTTGCGCCTTTTCGGTACCCTACAATAATTGTTCGTTTCCCACCTAATTCTCCGCTCCAAATTGCATGTAGGAATTCCGCTTTTTCAGGATACTCGTACACTTTTTTCCATTCGTTATCTATATTCTTATATATGGAAATCTCATCTCCATGGAATGGAGATAACGTAAGCAGTTCCATCTTGCCATCTCCATCTAAATCAATCATAGTGCCATCACTTGCTGGCACATCTAACAACTGGTCAATTCTCCATGGATTCCCCTCTTGCTCAGGCGGCCAAAACGAAAAACGCCATTATCACTGCATACAAGTCCTGATACCTTTCCATTTTCTATAACCCGATAGTAGCCGTGATTTTTAAGCATATTTTCTTTTAATACAGTCAAAAGATAACTGGTTTTCCTCATTAAAACCAGTTAAGTCCTTCGGTAACTTTGCGCCGTATACTTTTCCTGGAGTTGACCAATCATCTTTATATTCATGTCCAGACTTTAAAGCACATGCAATTAGATAATTTTCTTCACCAACAGTTAAAATGTCAAATCTATGTACAAAAGGTAATTCCACCAATGTATTGATCTTCCATCTTCCATTTTGATCTGGAGTCGCAACAATGATTTTCGCTTCTCTCGAATCGTTTGGAGAATAAAATTTGTGAGTTGCTAAAACTGTCCATCCGTTCCCGGAACCTGAACCATAGTCATTACACCGCCAGGACCTTCCCACACCGTGGCTTTTTCGTTTCCATCCTGATCAAACAAAAATACATCTATTCTTTTTTTCAGCCGCCACAAGAATATGAAATTTGTTCTGATAAATCAGAGGTGCAATTGAATAACATTTTTCCAATTCCGCAAGCACACGTTTCTTTATCATCTTTTCAAACCTCCATTCCTGCTTCATTCATTTTTTTCCAGTTACAAACTGGTACGCCTCTGCAATTTTCTGCGATGCTTCATCAACACTTTGGTATGCACTGTTATCTGCCCACATTTCAATAAGAAACATACCATGATAATCAAGTTCTTTCAATTTTCTAAAGATTTCTGTAAAATGAACTGCTCCTGTTCCAAAAGGAACTTCTTTAAATTTGCCCGGCTTAGTTTCTTTTACATGAATTGCTACTATTTCCGAAATTCCCAGTTCAAATTCCCCTGTTACATCATTACTAAAATTACTTAAATTTCCCATATCTGGATAGATTTTAAAAAATACGGCGAGGGAATTTCATACAGATAGTGCAGGGCACGGACAATTGTACCAACAAACTTCGTATCCATAATTTCAAGAGCAAGTATAACCCCAGCTCTTGCTGCCATGGCAACAGCTCCCCGAAGACCTTCCTCAAACAACTGCTTTGTTTCATCATCTGATTCTTCATAATATACATCGTATGCGGCAAGTTGAATACAGCGTACTCCAAGTTTTACAGATAGATTAATTGCTTTTTCCATTATTTCCATTGCCTTTTTTCGAGTATTCTCATTTTTGCTTCCAAATGGAAATCTTCTGTGTCCGCTCAAGCACATTGTTGGAAATGAAATTCCTTCATACCTCATAATTGATCTCAAATTTTCAATTTCTTCATCCGTCCAGTCCAGCCTTGCCAACCGCTCATCTGATTCATCTATTGATATTTCCATATAATCAAACCCAGCTTTTTTTCGCCGCCTTGAACTTTTCTTCCCAGGTAAACGAATTTGGCAGTGCTTTCTCATAAATTCCAATAGGATTTTTGTGAATGCTGTACATTTTCCCCTCCTAAATTTATTTCAACGTTTTTCTGTTGATTCATCTTAGCATTGAATTTCCAGTTTTCAACGTTCTCCCAGATTATGCACATATGTGCAACCTGCTTTTTTCACTCTTTTATTTTTGTAAAAACCGTTCATCCTTTCACGCGCCTGTTCATAAAAATAAAACCGATTCCATCTCTGGATAATATATTTTTTTCCTCATTTTGGCTCATAATCTTTGCAAAAGCAGTTTCTATTTCTGTATACATTCCCAAAATTGTTGCCGCAATCATCAATGCGCCTCTAGCTGTTGCATCTGTTTTCCCTCGCCTGATAATCCTTTTTCCGTATACGCTGCACTGTATTTTATTAAAAATATCGCTATTCGTAAGCCCTCCATTTACATAAATTTCTGAAATATCCAAATATTTTTCCATATTTTCAATACCATTTTTTTTTATCTCGAAGCAAATCCCTCCAAAAGACTCCGCATCATATCCGCTTTTGATGTTCCAAGTGATATATTTGCAAATACTCCTCTCGCACGATCATTCCAATCAGGTGTACTTCTTCCTTGAAAATATGGCACGCACATGCATGCATTTGCGCCCACAGGTGTTTCTTCCAGAATTTTATTAATTTCATTCAGTGATATGTTTTCATAAAATTCTTTTCGAAACCAGTCAAAAGCAGAACAACAGGTCAAAATATTTGCTTCCAGCATATATTGATTCTTTACAGACGACATTCCGATAATAACATCCTGTTTTATATTCTTTGGTATATGATCTACCGCTGTTATTAAAAAGCCTCCAGTCCCTGCCGTAACTGACATTGTTCCTTCTTTTATAATTCCCTGACCAATTGCTCCACATTGTTGATCTCCTCCAGCAGTAACTACAGGAATCCCGGCTGGACATCCCGTGCGCTCCTGAATCTGCTTTTGTTAAATATCCGCAAATGCTTCCTGGTTCTATTAGATCTAAAAGATGCTCACGTTTTACCTGAAACAAATCTAAAAGTTCATCATCCCATTGACAACTATATACATTCATCAACAACGAACGGCTTCCATAAGTGTAATCGGTACATAACTTTCCAGTTAGAAGATAAATTAGATAATCTGGTATAACCATAAATTTATATATTTTTTTCATACAAGTCTGGACAATTATTTCGTACCCATGTCATCTTGCTGGCAGAAAAGACAGGATTAACCCTTGAACCACATAAAAAAAAAAACTTTATCATTCTGGTCAGAAAGCACTTCGCATATATCTGTAGTTCTTTTGTCCTGCCACATAATTGCATTGCATAAAGGATGAATTTCACTGTCAACAGGAATTACAGAGGAACGCTGTGAAGTAATTGTAACTCCATCAATAGTCCATCTCTTCTCAACTGCCACAGTGGAAATATTTGTCATAATCTCGTACAATGCATTTTCCCAATCTGAAGGAGATTGTTCTACCCATCCATTTTTCATATACGTGGCTTTATAAGTTTTTTGATGTTCCACCAATTCATTTCCATCGTGAGAAAACAGAATTCCACGCATACTAGAAGTCCCAACATCTATAACCAGAATATTCATACTTTTCTCCTTTTTTATAATTACAATAGCATATCAGTATGAGTATTCCTATATTTTCGGATTTTTTGCACATTTGTTCTTTTTAGCAAATACATTTTACATTATATGCATTTTGAAAATTGGTACAAAAAAGGCAGCTAAGACTTCAAGAGCCGTAGCTGCCTTCATATATTTACTTTCTCAAAATCTCAAAATAATCAAAAATCTGCCCATTTTCTTCCGCCTGTCATGTCGTGGCAGTACATGCCGAAGTGGGCGCCGGTGAAGCCCTCACTTTGTTCGTCGGTGAGGATGTTGGTGGGGACTTCGGCCAATTCAAGGAAATTCTGTCCGTCCAGGGAATAGTAGAATTTCGCGTGCAGGCCATCCTCGGTGGTGACGGTGCGCAGGAACAGGGGGCCGTTTTCGGGGATGGCAATCGGGTGATTACATCATCCACTGCGAAGTGGCTGCTTCGGATTAAACGAAGCTTCGCTGGAATCTTCAGGTCAAGTGACGGACAACCATATTCCTCGTCTCTGGTTTTTACCAGAAGATAGAAGTTTCCCGTATCATACATGTAAGCCAAGCCAGCCATCTGTTCTCTGCATGTTGGCACAAAATCAATGCTGGTTTCTACTTGAACATGACGTGCCTGCTGGCGCCTGGCAATCATGCTGACGTTGCAGCAAGAATTCAGGGATTCCTGGCCATAGAGGCGCAGATAGCCCGGACGCTCGGTCAAACTTGCGTAGCTGTCATAAGGCTGGCGCAGAGATGTGTAGCGCACATCCAAAACTCTCCCAAAGTCATCTCTCCCATAATCCTTCCCCTCTTCCTCCGGGAAAATATATTCTGCAATTCCTCCGGTTCTTCCGTCTCCCATTGGCCAAACCTTCCGCCGTAGGCCAGTCGCAGCCAGCCCTCTTCGTTCCATACCATTTTCTGAATTGCGGTCTCGCGGCCAAGGACGCACTGGCGGGTTCCTTTGGGTGGTCTTGCGCATAGATGCACCATGTACCACTCCCCATTCTGAGTGCATACAAGATCTGCGTGCCCGCACTTCTGCAGCTCCTCCGGATTTTCCACATCAGAAGTCAGAACCGGATTGCCTGTATCTTCCTCGTATGGTCCCCAAAATGGAACGCGCTCTCGCCATAGTTGCCATATGCTCATAGCTGGTTCCGCCTTCTGCCATCAGCAGATAATAATATTCCCCAATATGGTAAATATGCGGTCCTTCTGTATAATTTCGCCCCGTGCCCGGGAAAACATTCTTCACCTCTCCAACCAGACATTCCTGCACCGGGTCATACTCCTGCACCAGGATCCCTTTGAAATTATTGATCATATTCACCACATATTTTTTCCCATCTGTATCATGAAACAGTGAAGGATCGAACCCAGAACTATTCAGATAAACTGGTTCCGACCAGCCTCCCCGGATATCCTTTGATTTCACCACGTAATTATGGGTATTAAAAAATCCGCTGGTACGTGTCTTCACATCTGTATAAATCAGCCAGAAATACTCCCCGTCCCAGGAAATGTCCGGTGCCCACACACCGCAGGAATCTGGCTCTCCTACCATATTCAGCTGACTCATTCTGGTCAGCGGTGATGGCAGCTGCTCATAATGTCTGAGATCCTTTGAATGATAAATTTTCACCCCAGGCCACCACTCAAAGCTTGAGTTGGCAATATAATAATCATCCTCCACACGGATAATACTTGATCCGGGCAAAATCCCGGCAAAATTGGATTCTGAATCATCTCTTCTTACCTCCACTTTATAAAAAAAGATTGTAAAATCGCAACCTTGCTACAATCTTACAATCTTTTTTCAATATACATTTTATGATACCAGTGGCAAAAAGACCTTTTGACCCCAACATCATCATTTTATTTCTCAGCCTACAACGACTGCAGACACATCGGTTTCTTTCCTTCCAGCTCATCTGCCATATTCAGTGCCAGTATATTCCAGTTGATAAATCCTCCATTCATAACCGGTTCCCCGTTAAATGGATTGTAATACTCATGAAGACTGCCTGTTTTTTCCAGATCATCTCCAAGAAGGCGCATGGTGCGCTTATACATAATTTCCGCCTCCATGCGGTATCCGTAGTTCAAAAGGCCTCGAAATACCACATAGTTTGCAACCAGCCAGATCGGGCCAAGCCAGTTGGACGGATTATTGGTAACAGACAGGTCAAACATTTTCTCATCCTTTGAAAGCGTGGTCAGGCCAAAGTCTGAACCAAAGGTATCGGGATCAAAAATATGCTTCACCATATCTGCTGCCTGCTCTTTAGTAGCAATTCCTGCATACATGGGGATAAAGCCAGACCATACACGAATCTTGATAGGCAGTGTTTTCCAGAAAACTCCAAGTCCCTGATGGAACCAATCGTATTTTCTGGTCTTAATATCCACATCGACGGAATAGAAAAAGCGGTCACGCTTATCCCAGCATTCCTGCTGGATAGCTGTAATCAAAGCATCGCGTTTCCCAAGAAGCTTCTTTGCCTCTTCCTCTTTTTCCAAACTGGCGGTACAGCTTTGCGCCAGCCTCAAGCTCTACGCACATAAAGCTGTTCAGATAAATATTTGCAGTGGAAAATGGCGGGCGTCCAAAAGTTGCCGGGTCATTGTCCATACCGATCATAATATCATCCTGCCATACATACAGCCCACTGTTTTCGTGGAAATAATAGTGATCATAACAGTCGAAATATTTCGCTACACCAGGAGAAACTCCTCAGTCCAGCTGTAATCTCCTGTGTAATCACTGATCAGGCACATCTGGCTGCAAAGGAAGGGGCTTATGCATATTCATAATTTTTCCTTCTTTGTGTCGCATATTCAGATACGGCTCCGGCCAGTCTGCAACCTCGATCATCATAGGAATGTATCCGTCTTCAAGCTGATGATCAAAAAAGTTGCGGATATTTCCCTGTGCATGCTCTATAATTCTTGGCTTCACAGACGGATCCTCATAAGAATCCGCCAGATTCAGGAAGCCGTATACGGACCAGTAGGTATCCCAGTCCCATACATTTCCATCATAAACAGAGCCTGGATCAATAAATGGATAGCGGATAAAGCTTCGCGGATTCTTTAGCACATCCTCCGCGTGAGACATTACAAATTTTTTTCAGTTCCTGTCTGTACTGCTCTGTCCTTTTTATCTTCCATAATATCAACCCTTTACAGCTCCTGCTGTCATACCTTCCATCAGTTTCTTATTCAGTGCCATGTACAGGATCAGAAGCGGGAATACACTCATGGATACAGAAGCAAAGATTGCACCCCAGTTCTTGGATCCAAACTCATCAGAGAAATACAGAAGTCCTGTCTGAACTGTCTTCAGTGCAGAATCGCTGATGAATGTCATGGAAAACAGAAGGTCATTCCATTTGAAGAAGAACTGAAGTACCAGTACGGTTACAATGGAGTTCTTCATAAGTGGTGTTACAATATGCCACATCAGTCTGTAGATACCGCAGCCATCAATAACGGCAGCTTCCATAATGTCATCTGGGAAGGAACGAAGATATCCCTGAACCAGATAGATGGAAAGCGACAAACCGAAAGCTATGTAAGTAATGATCAGACAGATTCTGGTGTTCAGCAGATTTGTTTTACTGTAAATCTGGAACAGCGGAATCAATGCAATTGCTACCGGAATCATAATACCGAAACGGAAATACTGTGCAACTGCATTTCTGAATTTCCATTTCATCTTGGTTACAGCGAAACCAACTGTTACAGAGAAGAATACGATAAATACCAGCGCCACCAATGTGGTAATCAAGCTGTTCTTAAAGAATGTGGACATGTGGCCTCTTGTCCATGCATCAGAGTAGTTCTGGAAATAAAATCCATCGTTTAATGCATAGGCAGGTTTCTCACTCCACTCAGCCTGTTTCTTGAAGGATGCTGTAAGCATCCAGAACAGCGGATAAATTTCAATCATGCAAAGAAGGAAAATTACAATTCCTCGAAAAAGCTGCTTTTACTTTTTTTTCATAATATTTCCTCCTTTCAGTCTTTCACATCAAATTTGTTAATAACAAGAGAACCGACTACACAGATCAGGAAAATCACGATTGCGATAACGCTGGCGTAACCCACCTTATTATATGTAAATGCAACGTCATACATATACATGGACAGTGATTTGGTTGCGCTTCCTGGACCGCCCTTTGTAAGAGCCATAGCGGACTCAAACATTTTTACAGTACCGGAGAAGCTGAATACAAGGCTGGTGATTACCATCGGACGAAGCAGTGGAAGAAGAATGTTCTTGAATAACTGCCATCCGCCGCAGCCATCGATTCTTGCTGCTTCCAGGATATCATCAGAGATATCAAGGAGTGCACCATAGAAAATTACGGAATAGAATCCCATGGCTACCCAGATATCCATTACACACAATGCCCAGAGAGCTGTGCTGGACTGGCCGATCCATGGCTGAACAAGGTTTGTAAAACCAAGAGAGTCAAGTAAGGAGTTTAACAGACCATAATTTGGCTGAATCTCATAAATCTTTGCAAACAGCTGACCTACTGCAACAGTAGGAAGTACTACAGGGAAGAAAACCAGAGTTCTTACGATAGTTTTGCATCTCCTCAGCCAGAATTTAAACATCAGGGAAAGTAAAAGTCCCATTCCAACCTGGCCAATGGTTACTACCAATACATATTTACAGTTTACTGTTAATGCATTTAAAAAGTTCTTGTCTCTGAAAAGTCTTGCATAATTGTCAAATCCGGCAAATTCCACTGAAGTCCCGGGCTGCCGCTGAAAAATGAATAGTACAGCGACCAGATAACCGGTACCATTACAATGATAGTGTAAATAATTAACGCCGGAACTACGAAAAGGGATATCGCTTTCTTATTACCTAATACCTTGTTCATAAAATTCCTTCCTTTCTGATTTCTAACATAAAAATGGGAGTGTCTGCTGGCAAACACTCCCATTTGAAGTTCAAAGCTTATATTGCCAAAGCTGATACTTACTGCATGTCATATACATCCTGGATGGACTGCATATATTCTTCGCCAGTCATTTCGCCGTTCAGCAGAGGCTGTACATTTTCCTGTGCAGTCTTGGAGATTTCGCTAGGCATTTTTTGCTTCCCACCATGCAAATCCTTCTGTGGATTTGTCAATCTCATCAAGAACAAGCTTGGTGTAACCATCCATATCATCTGCTGCAACATCATATGTGTAGCCTTTAACAGTTCCCTGATCTTCCATAGCTACGTTTCCGATGTTCTCCATGAAGTATTTCAGGAACCAGCCAGTAGCCTCGTCATATTTATCGTTATCAAGAGCAAGAATGTTACCACAGTTCATAGAGTAAGAAGTAGCGGAGCTAACGGACTCGTCTGCAACCGGAATGTTGAAGAATCCGATTCCATCCTCGCCTGCCGGGTTCTGGGAATCATCTGTCAGGTTCTGTGTAAACCAGGAGCCATTGTAGAAGATAGCTGCTTTTCCACTCATCAGCATGGAACCAGCTGTATTCATATCAACTGTTGTGATACCTTCTCCGAAATATCCTTTCTCTGCCCACTCTGCAATCTTATCAGCTGCTGCAACCAGTTTCTCATCTGTGTAAGGAACTTCTCCGTCAGCTGCTTTTGTCATGATGTCGTTTCCTGCTGTTCTTACTGCGTAAGCGTTGATCAGACGGGTTGCACCCCATTTGTCAGATCCGCCGGTTGTAAGAGGCTGGATACCAGCATCGGAAAGCTTCTGAAGAACTTCTTCAAATTCATCCCATGTAGTAGGAACTTCGCATCCTGCCTGCTCAAACAGAGCTTTGTTGTACCAGAAGCCTTCTACGTTCAGTCCAAGAGGAAGATCATAAAGATCATCTGTTCCGGATAATCCTTTCAGAAGCTCAACAGCACCGCTGTTCAAGCAATCAGCTGTTCCGATTTCATCAACTGCTTCGGAAATATCTTTTACTTTACCGGAATCGATCAGTACGCTAAGCGGGAGCACCTGCTTCGTAAGCGAACAGATCCGGAAGGTCATTGGATGCTGCCAGTGTAGCGATTTTCTGCTGAAGGTTGTCAGAAGCAACCATCTCATATTCCCATGTGAAGTTCGGGTTTACATTCTTCTGATAATCTTCACAAATCTTATTTAACAGCACACCGTTGTCGTTATCCTCTGCCCAGATGGTAAGGATTTTGATGTTTTTCTCAAGCTGCGGATCCTCGCCTGAATAATCTGCTGCAAATGTAGGAACTGCAAGCATGGTGCTTGCTGTTAATGCTGCCATTAAAATAGCTACTGCTCTCTTTTTTCATTATGATTCCTCCAGAATTTTCAATTTTTGATTTTTGGTTAGCCAGTTACTTTTTTCGGTCTCGTTTAATGTTTTTCGCTTATTGTTTTTGTATCCCCTGGGAAATATCTTATGCTTATATAATACCAGTTTCCGTTCATTTACCAGTGCCTAATTTTTTTTGGTAATGTACAGTTTTTTAGACTGTTTTATATAAAAATTGTAGTACATTCAGACAGTTTATTATACTAAATACACAAAATGCACATATTCAAGCTAATGAATATGTGCACTTTGTGTATTCCTCCTATATCATCCTTCTGGATTCCATACATTTCCTTTGTATTCATTGGGTGTCATGCCTTCATGCTTCTTAAAAATATCGCAGAAATATCTGTAATTATTATATCCTACCAGCTCGCTTACTTCATGAACCTTATAGCCATCCTGAAGCAACTTTTTTTTGCTTTCTTAATGCGCAGGTCTGTAAGATACTTCACATAAGAGGTTCCTACCTCCGTCTTAAAAAGAACACTTAAATAAGCAGTGCTCATTCCTACCCTGTCTGCAAGCTCGCTCAGTCCAATGTCCTGGTTGTAGTGTTCATCCAGATATGTGAGCAGTTCCAGGATCACCCTGTGCCTGCTTCCTGTCTGGTCTGCTGTCAGATGCTTGCTGATATCTGAAAGTACACCTTCACCGTAGGTCTGTATCTGTTCCATAGTCTCACATTTTTCCATTTCCTGAATGAAACCAGTGAACCACGCTCCACCTGCTTCTGGCTCTCAATCAGCACATCACTAAGTACACAAAGATGCTTGTAAAATTCCCGCCGGAAATCCTGTACATCCGGATAAAGTTCCTTAAGACAGGCAAGCGCCTGTCTGGAATATTCTCGAAATGATCCGGCATCTCCTCTTGTGACGCTGCGTACTCCACCTTCAAATATCTGGTCAAGCTCCTGGAATTTTTCCCTGTTCGCCTGTGCTTTCTTATCATCTTCATATCTGGTTTTGGCCCATCCGCTTTCAACACGGGCAAGAGCATTTTTCAGCTTTTCTGCAGTAACCGGCTTATCAATATAATCCTTTACACCCAGGGTCAATGCTCTCTGCGCATACGCAAATTCAGAATACCCGCTAATTACAATAAAATTTGTATCCGGGCATTCATCCTTGGCAGCTTCGATAACAGACAAGCCATCCAGACCCGGAATACGGATATCTGTAATTACCACATCCGGCTTCTCATTTCGGATCACTTCAAGCCCCTGGATACCATCATAAGCAGCACCTACCACTTCATAATCCAGCTTCAATCGGGAAAGCAAAGCCTTGATCCCCTGCACTACAATATATTCATCATCAATCACAACTAAACGATACATAAATTCCTCCTTATTTTACCGGAACTACAATCGTCACTTTCGTTCCCTTTCCCGGACTGCTTTCAAAGGTTACTCCATATTTTCTCCGTAATTCAGCTTTATACGCTCAATTACGTTTCGCACACCGTAACCGTTCTCCAGTCTTGACATATCGTCAATTCCCACGCCATCGTCTTCAATGGTAAAAGATCATATCGTTTTGCTCCTGCCAGCCTCGCAGGGAAATTTTACCTTTACCGATTTTCGGCTCAAGACCGTGATACATAGCATTCTCAATAAACGGCTGGAAAAATAAAGGTAATTGTCTCCCTCTGGAGGATTTCTCTGCTGATATCCACAAACAGCTCAAAACGGTTATTGTATCTCATATTCTGCAGCTTCATATAGCCCTGCATCCACTTTACGGAATCTGCAACCTTAATATATTTATTTCCGTTATTTAGTGCCAGCTTAAAGTTATCAGAAAGTGCCTCTACCATTTCTGCCATCTGGTCATCCCCATGCATGATTGCAACAAAGTACAGAGAATCCAGTGTATTATAAAGAAAATGGGGATTAATCTGGGACTGCAAAAAAAAAGCTCTGCTTCCCGTTCATTCAGCTTCACCGCCATAAGATGCTCGGAAAGCTCCAGGTTCGTATTGACCATTTCCTTGAATTTCCGTCCAATCCGGCCAACTTCACTGTAGTCAAACTCTTCTGTAATGTGGCGCTCTCCTTCCCCAACCTGTGCAATGGTATTTTCCAGCTGCTTCAGAGGATGGCTGATGGTTCTGGAAATGATTCTCGCCATAATGAAGCCTACAACCAGAACACAGCCTGCTACCAGAAATGAAATCAGCCGAATTCCCTTTGCTTTCCTCGCTGAGTTCATTTTTTTCTACTACATTTACAATGCTCCATCCTGTAGTATAGTTTGTGACAGAAGAAAAAAAGATACAGACTGTTTTTTTCCGGATTGGAAAAGGCTTCCATGATGGCAGTTTTTCTCTCCTCATTTCCAACAAAATAAATCAGCTCGCCATCCTCATCCAACACCATAAAATTGCTGGAATTAAAGCCTTCATTTCCCATGACAAAGGATTTTCCCAAAAAGCTTCTGGCTAAGGCCAACTACCATATATCCCATTCCTCGCCATCAGAAGGATTGATCATATATTTTGCATAACAAAAGCCTGCTTTAGATCCCACTGCCAGAATGCTGTCCTTAAAAAAACTTCTCGTCCCTTAGCTTCATTGGCTGCCTTCACCCAGTCCTCTTTCAGAATATCCTTATCTGCATAATACATATAGAAATCATAGGTTCCCTGGTTAATATTGTTCAGCTGGTAAACATGCCCGTACAAATCTGTAAATACAATATAATTTACCCAAACCTGCTGACTGGCCATCTCATTCGCCACTTTTCGAAGCTTTGTCCTGTCGCCGGAAGAAAATTTACTTCCTCCATATTTATTTCCGTTTTCCAGAATCTGCTGAAAAGACTTATCATTGAGAAAGCTTCGGCCAACATCCACAATATTTTTCAGATTCATATCCAGCACACGGCTGGAATTCTTAAGCGTAGATTGATAAGAAGCACGGTAATTCTGCTCAATCGCATCAACAGAGGCTTTATATACAATATTCATCAAAACCCCAACACCCAAAAAGGGTGATAAGAAACATGGAAAGAAAAAATCTGGTTCTGAATACTCAGCTGCCTCCATGCTTTTTGTATTCCCGAAGCCTGTTTTTTGTTTTTTCCATGTTCTCATCACCCTTTCATATTGTGCCGCAAAAAATATTTTTAAATTACTGTTCAAACACAATGTGGTAAGTTCCGCTTCCTGCTTCAGCACTCATGTAATCTGCTGCCTTCGTAAAGGTAAGCCCATCGCTTTTTACAACAGCTTTTCGCCTGATCCAGACGAATCTGGGCAGTTGTGTTTACCGGAATCTGAACAGTCAAAAGAATCTGTGTTCCCTGGACTTCCCATTTTACACCAACATTGCCATAAATGCTATGATAATTTCCTTCTGTGTACTTCAGATTACCTCCGATTCGCGGATAAAGCACTGCATGCTTGAAGCCCGGCTGCTCCGGATCTGCCTCGATTCCAGCCATTGCGCGGTACATCCACTCTCCGATGGCACCGTATGCGTAATGATTGAAGGAGTTCATATCTGCGCTCCACATACTTCCGTCATCCTTCAGTCCATCCCAGTGTTCCCAGATTGTGGTAGCACCTTTCTTTACCTGATACAGCCAGGATGGGAAATCCTCCTTCAGAAGCAGGTCATAAGCATCCTTCAGAGCATGGTTCTGACTCAGCGCATGGCAGAAATACGGAGTTCCTACAAATCCGGTAACCAGATGTCCGTTTTCCTTGGCCAGCAGTTTCTTCAAGCCTTCCACTGTTTTTTCAATATATTTCTCAGGAGTGAGCTGGAAATACAGTGCCACAATATGTGCGGTCTGTGTCTGAGCTGTCATATTACCCTCTGCGTCAAAGAAGGTATCCTGGAATTTCTTCACGATCTTACTGTAAAGCTCCTCATATTCTGCTGCCACATCATCCTTTCCAAGAGCCTTCGCCATTTTTACGAAAAGTCCGGTGGAATATGCATAGTATGCAGTACAGGTCAGATCATTTGGAGTTGCTCCAAATAGCTTCCCTCTTCTGCATCCAGAGCAACCCAGTCACCAAACTGCAGCTTATAATTCCAGATATAATCCACAGCATGGGCACGCATGAAATCGATCCATCCCTTCATGCTATTATACTGTCTTTTCAGAATATCCTTGTCTCCATACATCAGATACATGGTCCACGGGTTGATGATTGCCGCATCGGCCCATGCTGCTGCAGAATGAGGTCCCTGGCTGAGAAGCCAGTTGCCATCTGTTCGGCCTTCTTCAATGTTCGGAACTACGTGCGGTACGCCGCCCTCCGGTGTCTGGTCAACCTCCAGATCACGAAGCCATTTCTTATAGAACGTATATGTATTCATCAGATAGGTTGCTGTACGGCAGAAAATCTGCGCATCGCCAGTCCAGCCAAGACGCTCATCACGCTGCGGACAGTCTGTAGGCACATCCAGGAAATTACTCTTCAGTCCCCCACAGGAAGTTATGGTGAAGCTGGTTCAGAAGCGGGTTTGAGCACTCCAGCTTTCCGGTGGAAGCCATATCAGAATGCAATGTGCATGCAGTAAAATTTTCTGCCTTTGGCTCTCCCGGATAGGAAACGATCAGTGCATACTGAAATCCCATATATGTAAAGGTCGGATGCCAGGTAACAGTTCCCTCTTTGGCAAATGTATATTTCATAGTAGCCTTGGCAGCACGAAGGTTGTCCAGATAAACATTTCCGTCTTTATCCAGAACTTCAAAGCAGTGAAGCTCGATTACATCTCCTGGTTTTCCGGATGCAGTGACTTCAATGCGGCCTGCCATGTTCTGTGCAAAATCCACAACCGTATCTCCCTGCAGGTGTTTTAAAAATACGCTTTGCAGGAATGCGGTCCATTACGTGAACCTTGGCTGCATACTGAGCGCGCATTACCTCTGTATCAAAAATACAAGCTGTACCGGCTTCCAGTTTCCGGACGGTGTCTCTGCCTTTGACCAATCTGGAATTTCCAGATTTGCATCATAAGTTTCACCATCATAAATTTCCGCAAAAACAACAGGAGAATCACAGCCGGTCCAGGAGGTATCTGTGCAGATAGATTCTGTGGTTCCATCTGTATAGCGGACCACGATCTCCATAGTAAAAGCCGTCTGATCACCATAGTTGTTACGGGCTTTTGTCAGCCCCATAACACCCTTTATACCAGCCAGGAGCAAGCATAGCGCCGGCACCGTTTATTCCCTTCTGCAGATATTCCGTTACATCATAGGTCTGGTAAAGGAGATGTCTTCTATAGGATGTCCAGCCCGGTGTCATCTCGTCCTCACCAACTTTTTTGCCATTCAGGTAAAACTGATACAGGCCAAGGGCAGTAGTAAATGCATAGGCTTCTTTTACTTCTTTTTTTAATTTCAAAGCTTCCTCTTACATAGGTTCCCTTGGAAGCATTTTTGTAGGAATCGTCTGTCTCGGCAGATACGAAAGGTGCTTTCCATGCAGGTGCACCTTCCTCCCACTCGCCATTTGCGCCTGCAAGTGCAGTTACAAAGGAAGCGGTGTCGCTCCACAAAGTTTCTTCCTCTCCATCTGCGGCTTTCACGCGGACAAAATAGCGTTTTGCATTTTCTAATGTCCCCTGGACATAAACATGAGCAGACTCCTCGGACTCTGTTTTTCCGCTGTTGTAAATCAAATCTGTAAAATCAGCATCCTTTGCGATCTGAAGCTCATAGGATTTCTGTTTTACATTTTTCTTATCGCTGACAAGCTCCCAGGCAAACTGGGGCATATGAGAAACGCCTACAGGGCAGTTTCATAATCCATATAAATTTTTTTTTGTAATTGCGAGCATTTCTTATCCCTGACCTTTCTTTATACAAATGATTCCTGTATTCTAGAATTCATTTAACGTTTTCTAATATTCAGCATCTGTCTTGCTTCATCTGGTGTTGCAGGCTCCAGACCCATAGCGCGAATCAGGTTCACCAGCTTCTCAACAACCTGCCAGTTGTACTTTGCATCCACGCCATCTTCAAGATAGTGGCTGTCTTCAAAGCCCACACGGACTACAGTTGCACCCATAGCGATAGCGGCTGCCAGGAAGGTCCAGTTATCGCGTCCGAAATGAGTAACACCCCAAAGTGCATCGGATGGAACAAAGGAGCGAAAAGCTGCCAACATTTCAGGTGTAGGCTGCATGCCACCCTTTGTGACCAAATACCAGATTAAACAGCATTGGGTCCGCAAATGGCTGCTCAGATTTTACCACTGCCATATTATGTAACATTCCAATATCAAAAACTTCTGTTTCCGGAAGGATTCCTCTCTTTATAAACAGCGTCTGCGCAGTAGCGGATATCATCAAAAGAATTAATATAAACTGCTTCACCAAGGTTTGTACTTCCACCGTTCAGTGATGCACTCTCTACCTTCGGATAATCAAGGGATTACAGCGATCCTGAATATTCATGTCAGAGACACCACCTGTAGAAGCCTGAACCACTACATCTGTACGTTTCAAAATCTCGTCAAAGCACTCAGACATGTAAGAAATATCCGGTGTAAGGCTTCCATCCGGTTTACGGCAGTGAAGATGGCACATGGCCGCGCCAAGTTTTACGCTTTTCTCAACATCCTCTGCAAGTTTTACTGCATCCACACTGGTTCCTGCCTGTACAGGTGCCAGGGGAAATAATAATTTTCTCATTTTTTGCTATCCCGTTGTCGCAGCCTTCAAACTGGCCACATTATTCAAAGCTTATCCGTAATTTGGTTAATTAATTCTTCCACGATTTCTTTTAATGTACTCACTTCTCCCATTTCCTGGAAAAATAATATAAGGCATTCCTGGGGAATTTACTCTCTTCTCCGGTCATCCAAACCGGAATTCCCTTCTTCACCTGCCCCATAACCCGGGCTTTCTTTACATGAAGTGCTTTGGTTCCCAACGTCAGAGGAAGTGATTCCGCCTTTTTGCAATGATGAATTTCGGCTTCACCTGAAAGCTTCCCGATAATGCTTGTCACTGCGTTGGAAATCTTTACGGAAATCTGCAGTTTCTCCTCCGGAGTCATATTCTCCGGCGCAAGAAGCTGTCTGCTGGTATAAATTACAACGGTTCTGCCAGAAAGGATTTTTTTTTCTGCCGCCTTTACCGTTCTCTCTACCTCTTTTTCCAGACCATTTTCTTCGAAAACGGTTTTACCTGAAATTCCATAAAATCACCTGTCCGTCCAGTTCCTTCAGACAGTTCAGCTGGTCTGTAGTCTTTCTTCACGTGGGAACCGATCAGAACGATTCCACCGTTTTTGGTCGCACCCTCCAGCTGGGTCCTTCCCAGAAGAGGCTGGTCCAGAATGCGTCCCATTACCTTGGTAAAAGCTGCTGCTGTTCTTGCCATATAATGTTTTCCCTCTTTCATAGCAAGCACCAGTGCTGTACAAAAAACCTTCAGATCTGCGTAGGAAACTGCATTCACAATAATCTTCGCCATCTCCTTCGCAGATATAAGCTTTCTTTAATTCCCTGCACATCCAACGCATTCAGCTCTTCCAGAGAAATTGTGATGCAGTCTTCTTTTTTATATTTTCCCTCTGTTTTTTCCTCAACATATTCTGTAAGGTCGGAGGATTTGTAGCCGAAGGTCTTGTCCTTTGCAAACTCTGTCATTCCGGCAGGCAACCAGATTTTCCTGTTCTTTTTCACGTAATGGATATTATCCATTGTATAGCGTCCGCCCTCTGGGAAAAACGGGCAGATAATCTCCCCGTCAATAACAACGCCCTCGTTTTTGTCAGGCCATCTGCCAGAAGCTGTGTTTCCAGCGGATAATGACCTCTCAGTGTGGAATCTCCACGGGAAATGATCATGAAATCCTGTCCCAGTTCTCTGGCAACCTTTGCCACTCTTGCGGCAATATCCAGATGAACTCTTGTAGTTTCCTCTACAGAAAAGCTCCGTGAATTGGTGAGGATAAAAAAACATGTTTTCTTTTTCCTCAAATCCCTTGCGAATGGATTCTTCTTCCCAGTCAGTATAAACAGACACATCATGAACGGTCTGAACTCCAGTCGGATCATCGTCCAGTACTACCAGTTTTTATGAAAACCTTCCATTGCCTTGGAAAGAAGTGCTTCTGCCTTGTCGGCATCTGTTTTGTCTCTTTCCGCAGCAGTCTGGAAAGGAATTACTTTGCATTCCATAGCTTCTATAACTCTCCATTCTGTTGGTGTATTATTGCCCAGTCAATTACGGGCACAGTGCCCATTTTTATACGGTATATGCAATTGGAAACCAGATTCTCATCTCGCCGTAATCACGATTATCCCACGCATAATATGGGATCAGGCGTACATGTTTTTGCTCATACCGTGGTATTTCAGCGGCTGATACAGTGCATTTCTGTCAAATTCAGAACGATCAATCGTGTATTCCTCTGTCTCAAGAGCTGTCATTTTTCTTCCCTCGATTTCAAATTCAACAGGAACAAACTCTGCATTCAGATCCAGATAAATGTCATCCAGAGTCGATGCATGGGTATCTACACTCTCGCAGCAATATACCAATGGTCCTCTCTCAATTGCAGCCTGTCCCACAGTTTCTTCAACCATGTTATTAGCTACTGTATAGCGGATCTTCATATCCAGATTCAGCTGTACATCCATATTCTGTAAATCCTCTACGAGAATATCCAGATAAGTGCCTGCATCTGCTGCTGTCAGCTCGCGGTCTGTGCCAGCGCCCTTGATGTGACCACAAGCTGCCCATCCCGGAACACGCAGTCTTAAGTGAACAGGAGCATTTACCTTCACATTCTTTGCTGTGAAGCGGATTGCTCCATCGAACGGATAATCTGTGGACTGCACCAGTGTGAATTCTCCTCCATTTTCCAGCTTCACCTGTGCTTCACTTGCACCGTACATGCCGGTCCATACGCTG
>VOFC01003096.1_pt1 | contig 44823 bp, 77 predicted proteins | sample 5384161 | NCBI WGS metagenome assembly VOFC01 (sample SAMN12384722, study PRJNA508395) | human gut metagenome | isolation source: healthy gut B | host: Homo sapiens | reverse complement strand
TGCTTGAAAATGAGAGTATCCAGTTCTTCAAGAGCCGCCTTGGAAAACATAGCCGACAGCTATATTTCAATTCCATCGCAGTCGCTGATTTGCTCATTAAAGCAGTCCGTCACAGTAATTGATTTTCAATAATGCCAGCTGGTAAGATGTCAGAATATAAGAGTTTCATTCATTTGCCCCCGTGTTTTTCTTCAGCAATAGGCTGATCATCCACTGTTTCACATGATGTCTTCCAGATGGCAATCCATTGCTTCGCAAAATTTTTATCAAAATATCTGTGGTGATGTTGTCTCCTTTTTCCAAGTTTGGGACAGAAGCGGAGCTTATGCCCGCTTTATCTCTTCAAATCGCTCTTTTTCATGTTTTTTGTCGATTAGCATCTTCCACAGTTTGTTGTGTAGCTGATACGCATTCTCTTATCCTCCTTAGAAAGAATCAAACCAATCATCAGAAGATGGTTTTTCGTTAATGGTTTTATCAAGCCATTCAGGGTAAACTGCCGCATTTCATTGTAGGCCCTTCAAAGGGAAGGAGTCATCCTCCAAAATGCAATAAGTTGTGCAAAAGAAATCGGAACGTCTGCGAATTTCAGAAACATCGATTTCCCCAAGAGACACCCTCAATTTCCGGTTCTCCGTATTCATCAATATATTCATAATCCACTTTCATCAAGTTCGGACGGTTTCTGGTACGCACATAGCGCTTGCCATCTTCTTCATACCTCGCCCTTTTCAATAGAAACCCATTCTTTACGGTTGCAATAGTCTATATCATCGGCCATTTGACATTATACAGTTCGCCATTGTGGCGATGTAGCGTTTCGTTAACAATAAAGTCATACAGATAAGATTCCGGGTCGTTTTCATAGAAATCACCAGGGTTTCCTTCTTGGGCATAAATCCTGGAATACATCTCGCAAAGGAAAGTCCAATATCCGTCTTTAGAATCACACTGTTTCCACAAATTTTAAGAATGGGAGGAAAATGTAGCGGTCAATACGATTCGAATCATATCGTACATCATGTCGAAAGTGCGGTCACCAAACTGGCGATGGCGCTGATTCTCGAAGAATACGCCAATACGTTCCAGTTGGTCATCCATTTGATTTGAGAAGAACACCGCACTAAAATACTCCTGAAGGAACGATGGATAAAGTAGTATTTTTCGCCTTCCTTATACATGATGCAGAGATTTTCGGTCAGATCCAAAGGAAATCCCGTGGTGTAGCATCAATCTTACGATGCTGATGCTGAATGACCTTTCCATATAGCTGTTGAAGATGCGCTCATTAAATTCAACACCTCAGCTCTATAGGTTCTCGCACAGAACCCGCAAAGTATACCGCAAAAATCCTCTGGTGTCAGTCCCGTGTGCATTGGGCGGATGTAGGCCCCTTGAGGCATCAGTAAAGCCGAGCCATTGTTTCATACGCTTTTGCATAGAACACATGGCGCTTTGCGGGAACCCTCGCCGGGATGTAGGTCATAAGCATAATCGTCAGTAGTAGAGGGTTGCTTGCGAATTGCTGATGGGAAACGATATAGCTTGTCCAGGTCATCACGGAATTTAGCTTTTGACCTGGGTCATGATATTCCAGCTTATCAATCAACTCAAGAGCCTTCTCCTTGCTGAATGGCTCAAATATCAAAACACCAGAAAATGTCCAAACTGGGGCAAAGTTACTTTGTTGGGGCGAGAGAAACTACGATGTGATTTCTCTGGATATGCCTTTGTAAAACTCACAAGTATGTTAAGTCGAAGTGATGTTGGCACTACTGGGATTTCATCCAACCTGTCAAGAAGAACCAGGCATTTCCCCTGCCTTTATTACAGGCTCAAAAGTCCAAAGGTCAAATCGTGATCAAACTCATGGGCGGCATTGAAAATGAATGTTTCCAGGTTGGTCACATGGTTCGTGAAGTTTTTTAATGTAACAAGGACGGGAAGAATGCCGATCTCTCGAAAATTTCTCTCTGCAAAATGAAGGAATAGATGCCGCATCATCATCGACTTACCGGGATGGACCGCCGGTGCCACGGATGATTATATTCCCAAAATGTTCAATTGCCAGCACCTCAATAGGTCTGACTTTATTTTTCCTTCGCAGTCTGTATTCAGACTCTTAAGGGTCACGTCGTTGGGAACATAGAGGTCTCTGAAATTGCGAGGTGCTTCGGAATAAAAGCAGAGTCTTCACTTTTTGTGTAGAATTCCGTAGCCTTTCCCCCAAATATGTATCAAAGGGCATTGCATCATATGATGGGATGGCTTCATGCTCTTCTCCATCGAGGTAAAACACCTGGCTGCTGTTAACAAACACCTGTCCGGCTTTGATGTTCCTTACGTCTGCCGCAACACCGGGCGCAATAAATGCAAACGGCATATTTGGTAGCTGCTTCGAGTGCGGGGTTATGATACTCTTTCAGTTCATAATCCGGTGTATCTACCGATGTGTTGATGGTGGAGAGTGGTTTCCGTTACCGATATCGGAAGTGAACTTCTTTCACCGTGGTGGTTCTCTCGGTTGCATTTTCCAACAGCATATCAAGGGTATGGACGCCGACCTTATTATCCTGAACTTTGGTAATAATGTAGTGCCAAACCCAAAAACGAAAGCCGGAACGCAGATGCATCTGATATTTCTCAGTTCTGCTTTTTGTAACAGTCTGGCCATAAGGGCGAACGGGAATTGCATCTGCAGGAATAGTATCATCTGCATCAATCAAGTCCAGAGTGCGGCAACAAGGTCCCTTCGTATCCCATAGAATGGCAGACTCAAGTGCGGTAAAAAAGAACAGCAACTTCTCGTAATATTTGGTTTTGATGCCCTCGTTGAACTGGCGAACATAGTGGTCGTCAGTCAATCCCACATATGGGGTATCTGTATCGCGACACATTTTATACTCGGTAGTAAACGTGTTGAACGAACGCCCGGAAGGAGCTTTCTTAAAATCCGGATTCACTGTAAGAACAAGACGCCCAAACAAATCCGGATTGCTCATTGCTTCGGAAGGTCTGCAGCCTTGCCCATATTGGGTGCGGCGGCCTTTTTTTTGCTTCAAACAACAGCACAAGGAAGGTGCCACCGCAAAGACGCATATTTTCATGTTTTTGCCATTGTTTTTCTCCCCATTTCATATAAATTGACATTTCTGACACTATTGACGTTATTAACGCAGAGCTGTCGATTGGATTGACCTATTGTTGTCCTTATGATTAGTCTCAGATGGTAAACCCTCTGGGGCTTTTTTCGTTGCGACAAGGTCTTACATTTTAGTATACCACATGATTGTGAATATTTCTGCTCTGTTTCAATTCAATTTTTATCCATGTTCGATCACTGATGGCTCAACGGGCCCAACGGTATCCGGCGGCACAAGTCAATATCACAGCTGCCTTTTGAGCGGGTTAGCTGCAATCCGAAACGGAGAACTCCGTTAAGGACTGCGGTTGGGTTTCACACCCCATTTGCAGCTGACCTAGAGTCCTCCGTTTCGAGAAATCGAAAAATCGGAGGACTTTTTATGAAAAACCAATGAAAACAGTACACCATCTACTCCGCCGCCGCACAAAAGAGAGGATCCCTTGTCACCCTGGAACAGAAACGATGACTACCAGCGGTTCGTATACTACCGAATCCGCCAAAAGCAGAACCACGGAGCCTGCTGCATTCCGTACAAAAAAAGCTACAAATTGCGACGGCCTCGATACCTGCGAGTTCCGCTGTATCTCCGAAGGACGCTCCCCAGCATCTCCATCGACACTGAGATGGACGAACGCCTACGAAACCGCCTCCATCACCAAAATTTCCCGGACGTGGGCTGACCACGGAGATCGATATCGACTCCTGATCCTGAACGGCCTGCTCCGCCTGGCTTACAGGCGTCAGGCACCCGGAAAGCTACGAGATCCTCATGGCAAGCGGACGGGCTTTCCAACGCGCCGGCGCAGAGGGCTGCATTGCCCCGGAATACCTTTGTGTATAAAGGAACCAGCATCTGAAAAAAGCTCAAGGAAAATTTTAAAAATCTTTCTTTTTCCAACTCCTCCTTTCCCGTCCAGATGGGTCTGTGAAAGGCAACACAAGACCGCTCTTCCGGGAAAGGAGAAAACGCCGATATGGTTACAACGCAAACCATTATGACGCCCGTGCCGACGAGGACATTGTTGATGTCCTGACCGCGATCAGCGTGGTGTCAAAGAGACTGGCGAGCAACAACTGACCGTCGCACGCCAGCAGAGCAAATCCAGGGAAGGAGGAAAATCACATGAGCAGAATGAGCGATATGGCACAGACCATCGAAGACTTACGCAGTGCTGCCGCTGCTATTTCGGATGCCGCTGACTGGCTGACGAAGATGTTCAGCGGAGAGCAACCGGCAGGATGCTCCCGCTTCTCCTCCTGAACCGGAACTGACGCTGGAGCAGGTCAGGGCCGTGCTTGCGGACAAATCCGCCAGGGACACCGCCGAATCCGCACCCTGCTTCAAAAGTACGGTGCGTCAAGCTGTCACAGATCGACCCTGCACACTATAAGGCGTTACTCGCCGAAGCGGAGGAATTGGCAGATGGCAACTAAGCACGCAGTCTTATCCGCTTCTTCTTCTGAGCGGTGGCTGAACTGTCCGCCCTCCGCAAGGCTGTGCGAAGCCTACGAGGACAAGGGCAGCAACTACGCAGCCGCCGAAGGGACAGGACGCCCATTCGCTCTGTGAGTTCCGGCTGAAGCAAGCTCTGGGGATTCCGGCGGACGATCCCATCGAAAACCTCTCCTGGTACAACGAGGAGATGGAGGACTGCGCCAGCGGGTATGCTGCCTATGTATCGGAGCTTCTGGGGACCGCAAAGCAGGCCTGTGCCGACCCCGTCATCCTGATTGAACAGCGGGTGGATTTCTCCCGTTGGGTCAAGGAAGGCTTCGGCACGGCAGACTGCATCGTGATCGCAGACGGTGAGCTAAACATCGTGGACTATAAGCACGGCAAAGGCGTGGAGGTCTCAGCGCCGTGGATAATCCGCAGATGATGCTGTATGCGCTCGGCGCTCTGGAGATCTTCGATGGCATCTACGACATCGATCCGTCCGCATGACCATCTACCAACCCCGAAAAGGCAATATCAGCGTCTGCGTCATGGAAAAGGACGATCTGCTCGAATGGGCGCAGAACGACCTGACCTATAAGGCGAAGCTGGCCTACGAGGGCGGCGGCGATTTTCACTGCGGCGAATGGTGCCGGTTCTGCAAGGCGAAAGCCGAGTGCAGGGAGCGCGCCGAAGCGAACCTGGCTCTTGCCCGGTACGACTTTGAAGAGCCGCCTCTCCTGACCAATGAGGAAATTGCCGGCATCCTGGACAAGGTGGACGCTCTTACCGCCTGGGCAACGGATGTGAAGGAATACGCGCTCCAGCAGGCAGTCAGCGGCACAGGCGTTCCCCGGATGGAAACTGGTCGAGGCCGCTCCAACCGCAAGTACACCAGTGAAGCTGCTGTGGCCGCAGCCGTTGAGGGCCGCCGGCTTCAACCCCTACGAAAAAAACTCCTCGGCATCACCGCCATGCAGAAGCTGCTCGGCAAATCCCGCTTTGAGGAGACTTCTCGCACCCTACATTGAAAAGCCGCAAGGCAGGCCGACGCTCGTGCGGTCGAGTGATAAACGGCCCGGCAATGGAATACCGCAAAAAATGATTTTATGGAGGAAATGTAATATGTCTAACAACACAAACAGAGTCAACAACCCTATGAAGGTCATCACCGGTCCCGACACCCGCTGGTCCTACGCCAACGTCTGGGAGCCCAAGTCCATCAACGGAGGCACGCCGAAGTACTGGTTTCGCCTGATCATCCCGAAGAGCGACACCCGGACAACGGTTGCGAAGATCAAGGCCGCTATCGAAGCCGCCTACCAGGAGGGCAGGCCAAGCTGAAGGGCAACGGCCGCAGCGTACCTCCTCTCTCCGCAATTAAGACTCCGCTGAGACGGCGACATTGAAAGGCCCGATGATCCCGCCTATGCCAACGCCTACTTCATCAACGCCAACTCCGCCACTGCTCCCGGCATCGTGGACGCAGACCGCAATCCCGTGCTGACCCGTTCCGAGGTGTATTCCGGCGTGTATGGCAGGGCGTCCATCAACCTGTACGCTTTCAACAGCAACGGCAACAAGGGCATCGCCTGCGGTCTGAATAATCTCCAGCTCATCCGTCCCGGCGAACCCCTGGGCGGCAAGGCCAGTGCTGAAGCTGACTTCGCAACTGAAGACGACGAGGATTTCCTCGGTTAAGACAAGGGAGGTAAACGGCCATGACAATGATTCAGACAATTCTGCTTTTTCCACAGTTCTCGCCATCTGGCTGTGCGTCAGCGCAGTCATTCTGATCAAGTATTCAGCCTTCATCTATGACCGCAAGCGTGAAAAAGCGTGATCGGGAACGCGATCCGTGACGCAGAGTATCACGCAAACCGCATGAAGCTGAGAAATAACAAAGCCCCAGGGCGGCGGAGCGATCTGCCGCCCTTATTGGGGTATGGAAGGAAGACAAATGCAAACCTTATCAATTGACTTGGAAACTTACAGCGACCAGCCCCTTGCCAAAACAGGCGTGTACCGTTATGTGGAGGCTCCCGATTTTGAAATACTGCTCTCTGCCTACAGCGTGGACGGCGGTCCCCGTGCAGCAGATAGACCTTGCCTGCAGGGAGAAAAAATCCCACCAGGAGATCCTTTTTTGCCGCACTGGAGGATGACAAGGTGACAAAGTGGGCTTTCAACGCCAATTTTGAACGCATCTGCCTGTCACGCTTTCTGGGCTATCCGACCGGCGGCTATCTGAAGCCGGACTCCTGGCGTGATGCTCGATGGTCTGGGCGGCATACATGGGGCTACCCTTATCCCTGGAGGGGAGCCGGCGCTGTTCTTGGACTGGAAAAGCAAAAGCTGACCGAAGGGCAAAGACCTCATCAAATGTTTCTGCCAGCCCTGTGCGCCAACCAAGTCCAATGGTCAGCGCACCCGCAATCTGCCGGAACACGCCCCGGATAAAAGTGGCTGGCGTTCAAGCGATACAATATCCGCGATGTGGAGACGGAGATGTCTATCCAGTCACGGCTCTCCAAATATCCCGTGCCGGACAGCGTCTGGGAGGAATACCATCTCGACCAGGAAATCAACGACTGCGGCGTGGGGCTGGATATGGAACTGGTGCGGCAGGCCATTCAGATGGACGGTCGCTCCCGCTCCGGAGCTGACACAGGCAATGAAGGAACTGACCGCACTGGAGAACCCCAACTCTGTGCAGCAGATGAAACAGTGGCTTGCGGATAACGGCATGGAGACCGATACCCTGGGCAAAAAGGCTGTGGCGGATCTTTTGAAAACAGCACCGCCGGAACTGCAAAAAGTACTGACCCTGCGCCAGCAGCTTGCAAAGTCCTCTGTAAAGAAGTACCAGGCAATGGAGACTGCCGTCTGCGCCGATGGCCGGGCAAGAGGATGTTCCAGTTTTACGGAGCCAACCGCACAGGTCGATGGGCAGGACGCATCATTCAGATGCAGAATCTCCCCAGAACCATCTGGACGATCTGTCCGAAGCCAGAGAGTCTTGTCCGGACAGGCGGCTTTGACGCTCTGGAAATGCTCTATGAGGATGTGCCGGACACCCTTTCTCAGCTGATCCGCACGGCATTCGTGCCGCGGGAAAACAGGAAATTCATTGTGGCGGATTTCTCCGCAATTGAAGCCAGGGTCATTGCGTGGCTTGCCGGCGAGAATGGCGGCAGGATGTATTCGCTGAGGGCAAGGATATCTACTGCGCCAGCGCATCCCAGATGTTCGGCGTCCCCGTGGAAAAGCACGGTGTGAACGGGCATTTGCGGCAGAAAGGCAAGATTGCGGAACTCGCACTCGGCTACGGCGGCTCCGTTGGTGCACCTCAAGGCTATGGGCGCACTGGAGATGGGGCTGTCAGAGGACGAGCTTCCAGCTCTGGTTTCCGCATGGCGTCAGTCGAATCCGAAAATCGTGCAGTTCTGGTGGGCGGTTGACCGAGCCGTAATGGAAGCCGTTAACCGTAAGACCACCACAAAACACACGGCATCATATTCTCCGCCAGAAACGGGATGCTGTTTATCACTCTGCCGTCCGGCAGGAGCCTTGCCTATGTGAAGCCTAAAATCGGGACAAAAAGTTCGGCGGCGACTGTATCACCTATGAAGGCGTCGGCGGCACGAAGAAATGGGAACGCATTGACAGCTACGGTCCGAAGTTTGTGGAAAACTATCGTCCAGGCAACCTCGCGAGATATCCTTTGTTACGCCATGAAGACCCTTTCGCTGCTGCTCCATCGTCATGCATATCCACGACGAGGTGGTCATTGAAGCCGACCGCCGGATGTCCCTGCAGGCCGTCTGTGATCAGATGGGCAGGACGCCGCCCTGGGCAAAAGGCTTGCTGGCTTCGCGCCGATGGCTATGAGACTGATTTTTACAAGAAGGATTAACGAGGTAACGCCTATGAGCATCAATAAATTCAACTTCAACAGAGGGCTATTACGACCCCACAGCCTATGAAGCCCTCACCAATATAGAAAAAGAAGAACGCGCCCTCCGCGCTTTCCGGCCTATCGTGTATATCTGTTCCCCTATGCCGGAGATGTGACAGCCAATGTAGAGAATGCCGGAGATACAGCCGCTTCGCCGTGGACATGGGGATACATCCCTATTGCGCCGCATCTGTTGTTTTCCGCAGATTCTCTGTGACGACAATCCAAAAAGAACGCCAGCTGGGGCTGTTCTTTGGAAACGCCCTGATGAGCAAATGCTCCGAGGTGTGGGTGTTCGGAGAATACATCTCTTCCGGCATGGAAGCGGAGATCCGCAGAGCCAAATGGAAGAACTACCGTTTGAGATATTTTACGGCTGCGTGCGGAGGTAACCGACTATGCGTGAACTGAACATCGCCTACGGCAACAACCGGCAGGCAAAGAGATGGGTCAACAAGACCATACGGTTTGACGATCTGAAGGAACGGCTCCAGTGCCTATCCGCACCACCGAGTCCGCCGAGGAATATGCAAAGATGAGCCGCGCCAGCGCGACACTGCCAAAGACCACGGCGGCTTTGTGGCGGGTGTGCTGAAAGGCGGCAGACGCAAGGTCGATACCGTGGAGAGCCGCTCAATGGTTGCGCTTGACGGCGACCGCATCGACGCCGCTTTTTGGAGAAGCTATGAAACGCTCTGCCCCTATACCTCCTCCGCGCTGTACACCACCCACAGCAGCACAGAGGAAAATCCCCCGCGTCCGGCTGTTCCCGCTGACCAGGGATGTGACCCGGAGGAATTTGTGGCGGTGTCCCGCTATCTCGCTCAGATGCTGGGCATCGACTATTTTGACGAATGCTCCTACCAGCCCAATCAGCTGATGTACTGGCCGTCCACTCCGGCTAACGGCTCCTTTGTGTATAAGGAGACGGACGGCGGCTGGCTCGATCCCGATGCGATTCTCACAAAACACCCGGAATGGACTGACCCCACAAGACTGCCCACCTCTTCCAGGGAGAGCAAAGCGAATACCACCGCACAGCAGAAGGTGCAGGATCCTCTGACCAAAGAGGGCGTGGTGGGTCTATTCAATCGCACTTATTATCCCATCAGCAAGGCGTTGGAGGCATTTCTCTCCGACGCCTATGAGCCGACTGACAACGAAAACCGCTGGCATTTGATTGAATCCTCCAGCATGGCGGGTGTGGAAATCAAAAGGAAGACAAATTCGTCTATAGCCACCATGCCAAAGACCCGGCTTACCTCAAAGCTGTGCAACGCCTTTGACATCGTCCGTACCCACCGCTTTGGCGATCTGGACGGAAAAACGCGTCCTATGAGGCGATGTGCGAGTTCGCCATGCAGCAGGATGAGGTGGCCAAAAAACTGCTGGCGGCAAGCGAAAGAGTGGCGGACGCCGAGACGGATTTCTCCGGCAGTGAGGATACCGACTGGCAGAAGCGTTTCCAGTACGAACCCCGCCCACGGTGCTAAAGAACAACCTCCACAACATCACGCTGATCCTCCAGAACGATCCACAGCTCCAGAATATCGTATTCAACCAGCAGCTGACGGCATGGAGATCAAGGGCGAGGGTGCCCTGGAAGCACCCGTCCAAGTATTGGCGGGGCGCCGATGACGCACAGCTGATCAGCTATGTGGATTCCCACTACGGCACATTCTCCCAGCGCAATTATCAGATCGCTGTAACCAAGGTGGCGGACGACCGCTCCTACCATCCCATCCGCGAATATCTGGCGGCTCTGCCGGAGTGGGACGGCGTTCCCCGTGGGACACGCTCATCGACTATCTGGGCGCGGGAGGATAATTCCCTACGTCCGTGCCGTGACCAGAAAGACCCCTCTGCGCCGCCGTGCGCCGGGTGCAGGAGCCGGGTGTGAAGTTTGATACCATGCTGGTCTTAAACGGTCCCCAGGGCATCGGCAAAGTCTACCCTCATCTCCCGCCTTGCCGGAGAATGGTTCTCTGACAGTTTGAATCTGAGCGATACCAAGGACAAGACCGCCGCCGAGAAGCTGCAGGGCTATTGATTCTGGAAATCGGTGAACTGGCGGGACTTCGCAAAGCCGAGGGTGGAAACGCTGCGCTCCTTCCTTTCCCGGCAGAACGATATCTACCGCGCCGCGTTCGGCAGACGTGCGACGCCGCATCCAAGACAGTGCATCTTCTTTGGCACCACCAACGCTGAGTCCGGCTACCTGCGGACACCACTGGCAACCGCCGTTTCTGGCCGGTCAAAACGCCGGGCGGCGGCACAAAACACTCCTGGGAACTTACCACCGAGGATATCTGCCAGATCTGGGCGGAGGTGCTGGTGCTTGTAAAGGACGGCGAAAAGCTGCATCTTGCTCCCGACCTGGAGACACTCGCCAAGAGCGAACAGCGGGAAGCGCTGGAGTCCGATGAGCGCGAAGGGCTGGTGCGCGAGTATCTGGAGACCCTGCTCCCGGAGGATTGGGACGGCATGGATCTGTTAGACCGCCGCCCTTCCTCGCCGGAGTGAACAATATTGGCCGTGTGGGTACGGTCCCAGAACACGGGTCTGCAATATGGAGATCTGGTGAGCTTTTTCGGCAAGGATCAAGGCAGCCTTGGCCGCGCCGAATCCAATAACCTCACGGCAATGCTCACCAAGCTCGGCTGGGTGCGCAAGGAGAAAAAGGAGCGCGTCAAGCCCTACGGGCCCCAGTTCGTTTTTGTTCCCGGCGATGTTCCTGACTGATTTTTCGGGAACAGAGCGAATAAAGAACAGTTCCCAACACCAGGCGGTGTTCCCGGAGAAAGCTCTGGGAACGCCGTCAGGAACACACCGAATGTGCCGCCGCAAGGCTGCTTTTTACAGGCTCTGTTCCTGTGTTCCTAAAAAGCATATAAATTGGAAATTTATAAAAAAGACTGTACAGAACCCGTAAATCACGCATACGCACACGCGCGTAAGGATTTTCAGATTTTTAAGAACGCGGAGGTAAATCAAAATGTCAATGTATGAAATATACAGCGCATATGTCCGCAGGTGTCAGAAGCGGCTTCGGAAATGGGGAGCGCCTCTCTCCGGCTGGTACTGTGACTACATTTACGATGTGGCCGATGAAGAGGAAGATCCCGATCAAATCGACCTGTTCACCTGTGAACTCTGCGATTGTTCACAGGTACGCTTTGTCCATGTGATGCGGCATGACGAGTATTTTGAACCGGTTGCAGTCGGCTGTATCTGCGCAGGGATTATGGAGGGCGATATCCTTGCCGCCAGAGAGCGTGAGCGGCTTATGAAAAACCGAGCCAAACGGAAGCGGGAACTTTCCTCACCGTCAATGGCGGAAGAACTGGTACGGCAACTATCAGCTGACTTATCAGGGCAGAAAGGTGTTTATCAACAATAAGGGCGGCAATCGCTACAGCGTTTATGTAGATGGCAAGACATCTTGGAGTTACAAGGGCAAACCCCTCGACAATTTTGTCTCAGCCGCCTACGCCGCTTTTGAATTAGCCGACCCCATAGAAAGGATACGCCCATGAGAGAAAAAGAAATTGAAAAGAAACTGACGCAGATGGTCAAACAAGCCGGCGGCATCTGCCCCAAGCTCGTATCTCCCGGTTTTGACGGTATGCCGGACCGCATGGTGCTGCTGCCGAATGGACGGTTAGGCTTTGTTGGAGGGGTCAAGGCTCCGGGAGAAAAGCCGCGACCGCTGTAACTTTCCCGACACAGGCTTTTGCGGCGGCTGGGATTTCGGTGTATGTGCTGGACGATACGAAGCAGATTGGAGGGATACTGGATGAGATACGAACCTCATGAATATCAGAAATATGCGGTGGATTACATTGAGACACACCCCGCAGCCGCTATCTTCCTGGACTGTGGTCTTGGAAAACCAGCATCACGCTGACAGCCATAGCCGACCTGCTGTTTGACAGCTTCGAGGTCCATAAAGTGCTGGTCATCGCACCCTTAAGAGTGGCGCGGGACACATGGACGCCTGAAGCGGATAAGTGGGATCACCTTCAGAATCTCATCTGCCCGTGGCTGTCGGAACGGAAGCCCAGCGCCGGGCGGCATTGATGAGACGCGCTGATATCTACATCATCAACCGGGAAAATGTGCAGTGGCTCATTGATGAAAGCTGCATTCCCTTTGACTTCATATGGTGGTGATCGATGAGCTGTCCTCCTTCAAGAACCACCAGGCAAAGCGGTTCAAGTCTCATGTTGAAAGGTCAGACCCAAGGTGGCCGTATCGTCGGGCTGACTGGCACTCCTGCTTCAACGGCTCTGATGGATTTATGGGCAGAGTTCCGCATCCTGGACATGGGGCAACGCCTTGGTCGCTTCATTACCAAATACCGCACCGACTACTTCGCGCCGGATAAGCGAAACGGCCAGATCATCTACTCCTACAAACCGCTGCCCTATGCAGGAGGACGCTATCTACCGGCAGATTTCGGATATCACCATTTCTATGAAGTCCGCCGACCACCTGCAGATGCCGGAACTGGTCAGCAGCGAATACACGGTTCGCGCTCTCCGAGGATGAACGGAAAAATACACGGACTTGAAACAGGAGCTGGTGCTGTCGCTGGGCGACGCAGATCACCGCCGCCAACGCCGCCTCCCTCTCCGGGAAACTCTCCCAGATGGCGAACGGCGCAATCTACGATGACAGCGGTGAGAGCATTCGCATTCACGACCGCAAGCTTGACGCACTGGAGGATCTCATCGAAGCCGCCAACGGGAAACCTCTTTGGTGGCGTACTGGTTCAAGCATGACCTGATCCGCATTTTCGGAAAAGGCTGCAAAAAGCTGCATATCCTGTTCTCAAAGCTGGATGACGCCGCCAGTATCCGCAGATGGAACAGTGGCGAGTTGCCCGGTGGCGCTGATCCATCCGGCATCCGCGGGACATGGGCTGAATCTCCAGAGCGGCGGTTCGGCCATCGTGTGGTTCGGCCTGACCTGGAGCCTGGAGCTTTATCAGCAGACCGTTGCGCGGCTCTGGCGGCAGGGGCAGACCTTCTGCAAAACTGTGGTGGTACAACACATCGTCACAAAGGGCACCATTGACGAACGCATTATGAAAACCCTCTCCCAAAAAGGAGCATACCCAGACGGCGCTGATCGACGCTGTGAAAGCGGACTTGAAAATCTAAGACAATCTAAGAAAATCCGTGCCAATCCGAGGATCAAAATTTCGGAGGTACGAATATGAGCGATATCACGATCTATGAGAACCTTGCGAACGCCATCATCCTGCAAGCTGTGAAGGATTACCGCATGGCGCTGAAAAGCCTGAAAGCCAACTCCCAGTAATAGGGCGGCGCAAGCGGATAAAGCCGAAATTGAGCGGTTCTTCCGTTCGCAGTGGTATTCGGCACTTGACAAGTGTTGATGGCGAGATGCTGATCCGCTCCCTGCAGAAGGAGGTGGACGCATGACCGCAAAAGAATATCTGAACCAGGCGCGGCACCTGGACGCACTTATAAACTGCCGCCTGCGTGAGATTGACTACTGGAGGGATTTATCGAGCAGCGTCTCAGGCAGTAATTTTTGAACCGCATTACAATCCAAACAAGCCGACAGAAGCCCCTTTTGTCCGATGCCTTGAGAAAATCGACGCCATCCAGAGGGATGTGGCGGAAAAGGTGGCGTATCTGGTGTGTCTCAAGGAAACCATCAATGAGGCAATCGACAGGCTTGCCAGCCGTGAGGAACAGCTGGTTCTCCGTTACCGTTACCTGGACAACTGCTCCTGGGAGGAAATATCAAGGATGTTGAATGTGTCGCTTCGCACGGTACACCGCATACACGGAGCGGCTTTGCAGAATTTTATCATCCCGGATTGAAAGTTGGCACTGTTTGGCACAGTATGACACATCTATCCTGTGATATCATTACAATAGCGAAGTAGAATACAAAAACAGCCTTCATGGGAGCGATCCTGTGGGGGCTTTTCTTATGCCCCAAAGGAGGTGAGGATTGCCAAGGAAAACCAAAGCAGCCACTGCTCCTACCCCGGCTGTCCCAACCTCACGGACGGGCAATACTGTGAGGAACATGAAGCTGCCGCCCGCAGACAGTACAACCGGTACGGACGCCCCGCTGACAGCAACAAGAAGTACGGCAGGGCTTGGAAGCGAATCCGCGACCGCTATGCTGCGGCGCATCCCTTGTGTGAGATGTGCCTGAAGGAAGGACGGCTGACTCCTGTGGAGGAGGTCCATCACATCGTCCCTCTTTCGCAGGGCGGGACGCATCGGAATGACAATCTGATGTCCCTCTGTCAGTCCTGCCACACAAAGATTCACCACGAGCTTGGCGACCGGTGACCGTGGGGCGGTCAAAATCTCCGGGACCTGCATGAGCGGACAGCGGCCTGGGGCCTCGTGCGCAAAAAAGGCGAAATCAAAAGGGTAATTAAGGGCAGCCGGCTGCGGCTGCTTTATTTTTCGAGGAAAGGGGTGAGAAAATGCCGACAAAATCCAATAACACAGGCGGGCGCGGGGGCGCGAGACCCGGTGCGGGAAGAAAAAAGTCCGCTGTCAAGGAGAAAGCCGAGAACGGCAATCCGGGCGGCCGCAGATTGGAAGTACTGGATATTCCCGAAGTCGAGGGTGTCGATATGCCAAAGCCCCATGAGTTTTTATCCGCCGAGCAGCGTGACGGGAGTACGCTCCAGGCGGAGGAAATTTATACGGAAACCTGGGAGTGGTTAAAGAAGGTGGGGTGCGCGGCGAAGGTGTCTCCCCAGCTATTGGAGCGGTACGCCATGTGCAGCGCCCGCTGGATTCAGTGCGAGGAGATGACCAACCGCATGGGCTTCCTCTCCAAGCATCCTACCACCCAGAAGCCGATCCCGTCCCCGTCCATTAACATCGGCATTAACTACATGAACCAGGCGGTGCGGCTCTGGAACGAAATCTTCCAGATCGTGAAGGAAAACTGCAGCACGGATTATGGGGAGATATCTCCCCAGGACGATTTGATGGAGCGTCTGCTCCGTGCAAGGAAGGGGTGAAGCCATGTTTGAGAAAGTAAATCCGTGCCACCCAGACAAGGTGGCGGACCGCATCGCCGGCGCTCTGGTGGATGCGGCGTACAGGAAAGAAGAAAATCCGAGGATCGCTGTGGAAGTCCTTATCGGTCACGGCGTCTGCCATATCATTGCAGAGACTTCGGTACATCTCTCTTTGGATGAAGTAACCGGGATTGTCCATCGCATCGCAGGAAATCTGTACACGGATTATGTGGAAGTGCCGCAGGACGGACACCTCGCCAATAACCAGGCAGGAGAAATACCGCTGCGGGGACAACGGCATCTTCAAAGGGGTTCCGGTCACGGAGGAGCAGAAAGCACTCTGTGAGATTGCCAAAAGTGTGTATCACACTTATCCCTCGGATGGGAAGTACATCATTGATGAGGCAAGGCTGATCCTCTGCCAGAGCAATGCGCCTACGGAAGAACTACGGAAAAGGTATCCCTCCGCCGAGGTCAATCCCCTGGGCGACTGGACGGGCGGCACGGATGTGGACTCCGGCGCAGCCAACCGGAAGCTGGGCAGCGACATGGCCGATTCCGTGACGGGCGGCGGCCTCCACGGCAAAGACCTGTCCAAAGCGGATGTGTCTGTCAATATCTACGCATGGCTGAAGGCACAAGAAATGGGAAAGCCCGTGGAACTGTGCTGCGCCATCGGGGATGATACGGTGGACGGCATTCTCTATAGAGAGATCGTGGAGACTGCCCGGAGATACATCCAGAGCCTTGGCGGTTTTGAGAAATTTGCGGAATGGGGGCTGGTGCGATGAAGACAACGACCGAGATGCAGCTTGTACCCATTACTAAGCTGGTGCCCTATGTAAACAACGCCCGCACCCACTCCCCGGAGCAGATCACGAAGCTCCGCTCTTCTCTCAGGGAGTTCGGCTTTATCAATCCCGTCATCATCGACCGGGACTTCAATGTGATTGCCGGCCACGGGAGAATCCTGGCGGCAAAGGAGGAAGGCATCAAGGAAGTGCCGTGTGTGTTTGTCGACCATCTCACCGAGGCTCAGAAGAAAGCCTATATCATTGCGGACAACCGCATGGCGATGGACGCCGGATGGGATGAGGAGCTTCTGCGGGTGGAGATCGAGTCTTTGCAGGGCATGGACTTTGATCCTCTGCTGACCGGCTTTGACGAGAAGGAGCTGGCCGATCTGTTTGCGGATGATTCCGGCAGCGAAGCCAGGGATGATGATTTTGACCTGACCGCCGCGCTTGAGAAAGCCTCCTTTGTGGAGCGGGGTGATATCTGGACGGTCGGCCGGCACCGCCTTGTATGTGGGGATGCCACCTCCGCCGAGGATGTGACTCTGCTCATGGACGGCAGGAAGGCCAATCTCATCGTGACGGACCCACCCTATGGCGTTTCCTTCAAAAGTTCCAGTGGTCTGACCATCCAGAACGATTCCATGAAAGACGAGGAGTTTTACAACTTCCTCCTCTCCGCTTTTCAGTGCATGGCGGAGCATCTGGAGAAAGGCGGCGTAGCTTATGTGTTCCATGCGGACACTGAGGGCTTGAATTCCGAAAGGCGTTCATTGACGCCGGGTTCCATCTGGCCGGTGTGTGCATCTGGGTAAAGAACTCCCTGGTGCTGGGACGGTCAGACTACCAGTGGCAGCATGAGCCTATTCTCTATGGATTTCTACAGAATGGCAAGCACCCCTGGTATTCCGACCGTAAGCAGACCACCATCTGGAACTACGACAAACCGAAGCGCAATGCAAACCACCCGACCTCCAAGCCGCTGGACCTGCTGGGCTATCCCATCGGGAACTCCACCCAAGAGAACGCCGTGGTGATTGACACCTTCGGCGGCAGCGGCTCTACCATGATGGCCTGTGAGCAGATGAACCGTGTCTGCTGCATGATGGAACTGGACGAGAAGTATGCATCGGTCATCCTCCGCAGAGCCGTGGAGAACGGCATCCCGCCGGAGGATATTTTTGTGGAGAGAAACGGGGAGCAGAATAGATGAAGGAGGTGGAGACCTGATGGCCCCTATATATAACCATAGTAGAGAGTCGGATGGAGCCAACAGAGATACACCAAAACCACAAAAGCTGACCCTCGGCAGCCTGTTTGACGGCTCCGGCGGTTTCCCCTTAGGCGGCCTGCTCTCCGGCATTACCCCCGTGTGGGCTTCGGAGATCGAGCCGTTCCCCATCCGGGTGACCACAAAACGGCTGCCGTTTATGAAGCACTATGGTGATGTCTCCCGGATGGACGGCGGAAGATCGAACCGGTGGATATCATCACCTTCGGCAGCCCTTGCCAAAATATGAGCATTGCCGGACGGCGGGAGGGACTGGACGGCTCCCGCTCCAGCCTTTCTATGAAGCCGTCCGGATCGTAAAGGAAATGAGGTGTGCAACCGATGGAAGATATCCGAGGTACATTGTCTGGGAGAACGTCCCCGGCGCGTTCAGTTCCAACAAGGGCGCGGACTTCCAGTCCGTCCTCGAAGAGATCTGCTCGGTCAAAGGATACGAGATTGATCCTGCTCGACCTGCGAGGTGGCCAGCCGCCGGGGAAATTGTGGCAGCCGGTTTCAGTCTCGCATGGCGGGTATTTGATGCGCAGTACTGGGGAGTCCCCCAACGCAGAAAACGCATCTACCTTGTCGCAGATTTTGCAGGCGGGAGTGCCGGAAAAATACTATTTGAGTCCGAAGGCGTGTCTGGGTATACTCCGCAGGGCTTCCGCCCGTGGCAAGGAGCTGCCGGAGCTTTTAAGGAAGGCGCTGGAGCGTCAGGCTGCGTCTGCTTAAATGACCAGGGCGGCAGTCGCATAGATGTGACGGAGGATGTCGCGGCAACTCTCCGGGCGGAAAACCACGGGCACCCGCCTTGCGTGATGGGTGCAGCCGGCTTCTGTACCGAGCATTCCGCACAAGCGAGGGGCATCGGGTATGAGGAGGAAACCTCGCCCACCCTCCGCGCCGGTACGGTGCCGGCAGCGGTCTATGAGAACCATAGCCAGGACACCAGATACACCGGCCCACTGGAGACGGCCCCTACGGTCAACGCCACCTATGGTATGGGCGGGAACAACCAGCCTTTTGTGGTGGAGACGCCTAAGACGCTGAAGATCCGCTCCGGCTGTGAGGGCGGAGGCAAGGGCGCGCTGATCCAGGATAATAAATCCGCCACGCTGGGCTGCAACAATGACCAGACGGTATTCGTGCCGTTCGTGAAAGGCACCCGGCCACACTCTCCCGCAGAGGGGCAGCAGTGGAAAGCCTCCGATGTGGCGAACACGCTGAATACCTACGATGTGGGCGAGACCCGGTGCAATGAACTGGCGGTCAAAGTATATGGTATCTGCTCCAAGGACAGCAACGCCATGAAATCGGAGAATCCCAAGAGCGGATTCTACGAAGCGGAAACTTCCAGATGCCTGGATGCGAACGGCGGAATCCTACCTGCAACCAGGGCGGCATGGCTGTGGTGGCCCTGCAGGGGTCCATGATTGGCAGGGCGGACAAGAACGGTCCCCAGGGCAGCGGCGTGAATGAGGATGTGTCCTTTACGCTGGATGCCGCTGACCGCCATGCGGTGGCTTATTGTATGACCACCGGCACTTACACCCAGACGCTTGAGGAACAGTCCCCGACCCTGATGGCAAGGGACTATAAGGACCCGCCTGTGGTGAACGAGACCGAGCCGGAGTACATCGTCCGCAGACTGACACCTACCGAGTGCGCCCGGCTGCAAGGATTCCCGGACTGGTGGTGCGCCGGGCTTGGGACAGACGAGCCGTCTGAGGAGGAAATCGAGTTCTGGACAGAGGTGTTTGAGATACACCGCTCCGTCATGGGGACGTCCTCCAAGCCTAAGAGCCGCAATCAGATCGTCAAGTGGCTGAAGAATCCCCACTCCGACAGTGCGGAGTATAAAATGTGGGGCAACGGTGTGGCGCTCCCCAACGTCTATTTCGTGCTTTCCGGGATCGTGTACTATGCACAGTTTTCGGAAGGATAAACTGGTTTCTATTCTACAGAGAAATGTGCGAAAACCGCTTGCTATTTCAAGGGTTCAGAGTGATATATGTACCTACCAAAAACAAAGGAGGTTTTCGCACATGGAAATCAGATACAATGTGACAGGCGCCAAGCGCAAGGAACTGGTAAAAGTTATCGCCAATGCCACAGGCGCCAGGGCGGAATACAAGTTTATGCCCACCTGCAATTATGAAATCGACTACTTTACGGTCACCAAGGACGGATCACTCCTCTTCGACGACCGGGCCGACAGCGAGGAAGTCGAGCGGGTGCTGGAAGCCGTCGCCGCTGCAGGCTTTGAATGTGAGCCGCAGGACGGCGGTGAGCAGCCCTTTGGGGAAGAAACCAAGGAAACGGAAGAAGCCGCCGACAGTGCGCCACAGGGCGAACCCGTGGGGCTTACGGTGGAAATCCCGTTCGACAAGGTGGCGGTGGGCAACCTTACCAAGCTGCTGGATGCCAAGGGGAATCTGATACGGAAGGCCATGGGCATCACTGATCTTCGCATCGAGGTGCTGGACGACCGGGTAGCATTTCCCCTGGTTCAGGGAGGCTGCCAGATTGCGGCCATCAAAGCCTACACCCACTTTATTTCCGCGCTCTGCGAGATGAGCAGGAATGCCAAGCGGGTAACAGCGACTGAGAAACCGGTGGATAACGAGAAATACGCCTTCCGCTGCTTTCTCCTGCGCCTGGGCTTTATCGGCAGCGAGTACAAGATGGAACGCAAGATTCTGCTGAAGAATCTGACCGGTTCCTCGGCCTTCAAGGACGGAGGTGTGAGCCATGAAGTTTCCGAGTAGAGAGATTGTGGAGCGCATCCGCCGGGAATATCCTGCCGGCACCCGTGTGGAACTGGTGCGGATGGATGATGTCCAGGCCCGCCTGTTGGCACGAAAGGCACCGTCAAAGGCGTGGATGATACTGGTTCCCTTCTCATGCGCTGGGACAATGGCAGCGGCCTGAACGTGGTCTATGGGGGAGGATATTGTGAGAAAGGTGGGTGACCGCCGTGCCGAATAACATTCTGAAGGACTTCTTCTATGGAAACATCAATCCGAATGAAAAGCAGTTTGACCGTAATTCGGAGTATGGAAAAGACTGCTGCCGGTCTGGCTGATGAAGAAGAAAAGCTCCGATCCATGCTGGATCAGGAGGCGGCCACAGTTCTCGATAAGATGATTTGTCTACAAGCCGCCATTGCGGGCATGACCGCTGAGGAGTACTTCATCGATGGGCTGCGGACGGGATTCCGCCTGGCTCTTGCTATCCTTGATGAGGAGGAAAACGGCCTTCTCAAGCCAATATCGGATGGCGGCAAACAGCCATAAACCACAATTATATCCTGCGGTCATCTTTGTGTAATATATAACGCGGAATGAACTTGCTATTATCCTCTTTTAGAGCGAATATGTGTACACCGAAAGGGAAAACACACAGCCGCAAGGCAGAAAAACGGAGGATTTCAGAATGAACGAGAAAACAGCAAGGCAGATTGCAGAGATGAAGAACCAGACCATCGGGGTCGAGGTCGAGATGAACAGCATCACCCGCCAGAAGGGCAGCGAAGGTTGCCGCCGCCTACTTCGGACAGGCAGATACGAGAACACTGCCGGCCGCAACGGCTACAGCACCTGGTCGGCTTGGGACGCACAGGGGCGCGAGTGGAAATTCCAGAAGGACGTTTCCATCGCAGGGCCGGACGAGCAGAAATGCGAACTGGTCACCCCGATCCTGACCTACGGGGATATCGAAACCCTGCAGGAGCTTTGCAGGCAGCTCCGCCACGCAGGAGCAAAGAGCGACGCCAGCCGAGGATGCGGAGTCCACATTCACATCGGAGCGAACGGCCACACACCGCAGACGCTCCGCAACCTTGCCAACATCATGGCAAGCCACGAGGAACTGATCGCAGAAGCTCTGAAGCTCGACCGCAGCCGCATGGACAGATACTGCCGCACGGTGGACCCCAGGTTCTTAGAGCAGGTCAACCGCAGGAAACCCCAAGCACGATGGCCCAGCTCGCGGATATCTGGTACAACAGCAACGGCGCAAACTACGGCAGAAACCACCACTACAACGACAGCCGCTACCATATGCTCAACCTCCACGCCACCTTTACCAAAGGAACGGTCGAGTTTAGGCTCTTCCAGTTCGATGAGCCGACCGCAGAACGCAGGGGCGGCATCCACGCGGGGCAGCTCAAGAGCTACATCCAGCTTTGCCTGGCGCTTAAGCCAGATGGCAAAGGATGTGCGCACCGCAAGCCCCAAGCCGCAGCAGAACGAGAATCCGAAATACGCCATGAGGACTTGGCTCCTCCGCCTCGGATTCATCGGAGAGGAATTCGCAACGGCGAGGGACTTCCTTACCCGTAACCTTTCCGGAGACACGGCATTTCAGGCACGGCAGAGCCGCCGCTTGAAGGACTTAGGTTAAATGCCCTGCCCCTGACCGCTTCGGCGGTCTGAGGGTGGTAGAAGGACAAGTAACCTAAGTCCTCCAGGAAAGGATGGATACCATGAAAGAAAAAAGATACTACATCGCTTACGGCAGCAACCTCAACGTCCGGCAGATGCGGATGCGCTGCCCGAACGCCACAATCCTCGGAACGGCGAACCTCACGGGCTGGGAGCTGCTTTTCAAAGGGAGCAAGACCGGCTCCTATCTCACCATAGAGGAATGCGAAAACGGCACAATCCCCGTGGTGATCTGGGAAGTGACGGAGTCGGACGAGGCGGCGCTTGACCGCTACGAGGGATTTCCCACCTTCTATTACAAGAAGAACATTAAGCTCCAAGTACAAGGGCATCCGCACAGGGAAGCGCAGAACGGTGACGGCCTTTGCCTACATCATGCACGAGGAGCGGCCTATCGGCATCCCTACCAACTTTTATATGAGGACGTGTCTGGAAGGGTACACCACCTTCCATTTTAACAAGAATATTCTGATTGATGCTTACAATAAATGTTTGGGAGGTATGCGGCTATGAAGAATAATATCACGAGAATGGCGGTCTGCCCGCTTTGCGGCAGGGTCTACCACGGCGCTCCGGCGCTTTCGCGGGAGGACAACGAAACGCTCATCTGCCCGGACTGCGGTACCAGGCAGGCGCTCCAGTCCATCGGTGTGGACAGTGCCGAGCAGGAGCAGATCATCGAGACGATCCATCGCCACACGCAGGGGTAAGATACACAATTTGTTCCTCTGATCTTTGTGCAGATTATGGCTCGGAATTGACTTGATAATATGTGCTTTTAGAGCGAATATGTACACACCGAAAGGGAAATGAAGAAAATGGAGGACGAAGACCATGACAATCAACGAAGCAATGAAAAAGTACCGGCTGCCGAACCCCACCACAACCGAGGATTTGGAGATGCGCTTCTCCGGCATGGACGGCAAGGTGCTGAATTTCGGAGACAAGGTTCTCCTCGCCGGATACTACTACAATGGACGGAACAAGCCCTGCTACTTTGGCGCGGCATACGAGTTCCTGACCGATGACCACACCTGCGAAGGGATGATTGGGCTGAGAGCCGCAAGTGAGATCGAATTTAAGGATGATGGCCACGCCATTGCCTGGGCGATGCAGCAGTAAAAAAAGAACATTATAGCCAGAGACGAGCCGCAAAGCTCTGTCTCTCGTACAGATAGATTTTTGGACGGTCGCAGCAATGGCAGGTCATTTTTTATGCCATTTTGGAGGTGGTGTCTATGCGGAAACTGAAGAAATACAAGCCTACAAAGTTTATGGCAAAGACCTCGCATTACGATAAGGACGCCGCCGACTATGCGGTGATGTTCATCGAGTCCCTCTGCCATACCAAAGGGCACATGGGCGGGAAAGCCCTTCGAGCTTATCGACTGGCAGGAGCAGATCATCCGCGACCTGTTCGGCGTGATAAAGGATAACGGCTACCGGCAGTTCAACACGGCATACATCGAGATACCAAAAGAAACAGGGCAAGTCGGGCTTGCGGCGGCTGTGGCGCTCCTCCTCACCTGCGGAGACGGCGAGGAACGCGCCGAGGTGTACGGCTGTGCCGCCGACAGAAACCAGGCAAAGATCGTGTTCGATGTAGCTGTGGACATGGTGCGGTTCTGCCCTGCGCTCTCAAAGCGCGTCAAGATACTCGGCTCACAAAAACGGCTCGAATATCTGCCGACGCACAGCTTTTACCAGGTGTTGTCGGCGGATGTGGCGAACAAGCACGGCTTCAATATCCACGGCGTTGTTTTTGACGAGCTGCACACGCAGCCGAACCGCAAGCTGTTCGACGTTATGACGAAGGGCTCCGGCGACGCAAGAATGCAGCCGCTGTTCTTCCTCATAACCACGGCGGGCAATGATACCCACTCCATCTGCTACGAGCAACACGAAAAAGGCGCTCGATATCATGCACGGAAGGAAAATCGATACGACCTTCTATCCCGTGATTTACGGCGCGGACGAATCCGAGGACTGGACCGATCCCAAGGTGTGGAAAAGGCAAATCCCTCCCTCGGCATCACGGTCGGCATCGACAAGGTAAAAGCGGCGTGCGATTCCGCACAGCAGAATCCGGGCGAGGAGAACGCTTTCCGGCAGCTCCGATTGAACCAATGGGTAAAAGCAGTCGGTCAGATGGATGCCGATGGACAAGTGGGATTCCTGCGCGTTTCCTGTCGATGAAGATTCACTTTACGGGCGTGTGTGTTACGGCGGACTTGACCTGTCCTCCACCACGGACATTACGGCGTTCGTGCTTGTGTTCCCGCCACTGGATGAGGAGGACAAATACAGCATCCTGCCGTACTTCTGGATACCGGAGGAGACGATTGACCTTCGTGTGAAGCGGGATCATGTTCCCCTACGACCTGTGGGAGCGGCAGGGGCTTCTCATGACCACGGAGGGCAATGTCGTTCACTACGGATACATCGAAAAAATTCATCGAGCAGCTGGGCGAACGCTTCAACATTCGTGAGATCGCCTTTGACCGCTGGGGAGCCGTGCAGATGGTCCAGAACCTTGAGGGCATGGGCTTCACGGTCGTTCCCTTCGGACAGGGCTTCAAGGACATGAGCCCTCCGACCAAAGAGCTGATGAAGCTGACGCTTGAAAAGAAACTCGCGCACGGCGGTCATCCCGTCCTGCGGTGGATGATGGACAATATCTTCATCCGCACCGATCCCGCCGGGAACATCAAGGCGGACAAGGAAAAGTCCACGGAGAAGATTGACGGCGCGATTGCAACAATTATGGCTCTTGACCGCGCCATACGGTGCGGCAACGCCAATACTGCCTCGGTCTATGACGAACGGGGCATTTTATTCATATGAGAGGAGAAAAGACTATGGGCATTTTCAACAGATGGTTCAGAGGACGGGACGCTCCCAGGGACTCCACGGCGGGCAGCTCGTACCGCTTCTTTTTTGGCGGCACGACCTCCGGCAAGGCCGTAACGGAACGCTCCGCCATGCAGATGACGGCGGTGTATTCCTGCGTGAGGATACTTGCCGAGGCGATAGCGGGACTCCCGCTCCACCTATACAAATACGGCGAGGACGGCAGCAAGGGAAAAGGCAACCGGCCATCCGCTCTACGCATTGCTCCACGATGAGCCGAACAGAAATGACGTCATTCGTTTTCAGAAAACGCTCATGTCCCACCTGCTTTTGTGGGGAAACGCCTACGCGCAAATCATCCGCAACGGCAAGGGCGATGTGGTGGCTCTGTATCCGCTGATGCCGAACCGAATGAAGGTCGACCGTGACGAACACGGCGAGCTCTATTACAGTATCAGACCTCGCAGGATGACGCACACACCATGAAAGGCTCCGTGATCAGGCTCTCGCCGAGGATGTGCTTCATGTTCCCGGTCTGGGCTTTGACGGGCTGGTGGGCTATTCGCCTATCGCTATGGCAAAGAACGCCATCGGGCTTGCCATTGCCACCGAGGAATACGGCTCCAAGTTCTTCGCCAACGGCGCAACGCCGGGCGGCGTGCTGGAACATCGAACGTGGTCAAGGACCCGGGCGGGTGCGCTCAAGTTGGAATGCGGCGTTCGGCGGCTCGGCAAACGCGAACAAGGTAGCCGTCCTCGAAGAAGGCATGAAATACACGCCCATCTCCATCTCGCCCGAACAGGCGCAGTTTTTGGAAACGAGGAAGTTCCAGATAGACGAGATTGCGAGGATTTTCCGAGTGCCGCCGCACATGATCGGCGACCTTGAGAAGTCAGCTTCTCCAATATCGAACAGCAGAGCCTTGAGTTCGTGAAATACACGCTCGATCCCTGGGTATGCCGATGGGGAACAGTCGATGCAGAGGGCGCTCTTAAAGTCCGATGAGAAGTCGGCGTATTTCCTGAAATTCAATGTGGACGGCCTGCTCCGTGGGGATTATCAGAGCCGCATGAACGGCTACGCTGTCGGACGGCAGAACGGCTGGATGAGCGCAAACGACATCAGGGAGCTTGAGAACCTCGACCGTATCTCCGCAGAGGACGGCGGCGACCTGTATCTCGTGAATGGCAACATGGTACCGCTCGTGTCCGCAGGCGCGGCATACTCAGCGACCACACAGGAAACGGAGGAACCTTCAAGTGAAGAAGAAACAGAAAACCAAGCACAACAACGGCTACAGGAAAGGAGGCAGAAACACTCATGAACAGAAAGTTTTGGAACTGGGTGAAAAACGAGGAGCCGGATACATTCGGCAGCGACCGAACGCTCTACCTCGACGGGGAAATATCCGATGAGGACATGGTTCGGCGATGAGGTCACTCCCGCGCTCTTTAAGGATGAGCTGGAATCCGGGGACGGGAACATCACGCTCTGGATCAACTCGCCCGGCGGGGACGTGTTCGCGGCGGCGCAAATCTACAATATGCTGATGGACTATCCGCATGATGTGACCGTCAAGATCGACGCTCTTGCGGCATCTGCGGCAAGCGTGATCGCTATGGCGGGTACGAAGGTGCTGATGAGTCCCGTGGCAATGCTGATGGTGCATAATCCCGCCACCATCGCCATCGGCGACAGCGAGGAAAATGCAGAGGGCAATCGATATGCTTCGCGAGGTCAAGGAGTCCATCATGAACGCCTATGAAATCAAGTCAGGGGCTTTCCCGCCACAAGATTTCGCAGCTTATGGACGCAGAGACCTGGATGAACGCAAAGGAGGCGGTCAAGCTCGGCTTTGCCGATGAGATTCTCTTTTCCGGCACTCAGGATAAAGCGCCTGACGATGACGGAACCGGGATGCTCTTTTTCACGCAAGGCGGTGACGGATTCGCTGCTTTCAAAGCTGATCCCGAAACGCACCGAGAAACCCAAGAACACAGTTAAAGCAAGCGACCTTGAGAAGCGCCTGTCGCTTCTCTCACACTAATTTATGGAGGTATTTATCATGACCAAGATTATGGAACTTATGGAAAAGCGCGCAAAGGCATGGGAGGCGGCGAAAAACTTCCTTGACAGCCACTCCGACAACGGCGGCAACGTGTCCGCGGAGGATGCCGCCACCTACGACCGCATGGAAAAAGAGGTCACCGACCTCACGCACGACATCGAGAGGCTTCAGCGCCAGGAGGAGATCGAAAAAGATGATGAACGCTCCGACTTCCTCCCCGCTGACCGCAAAGCCGGGAGCCGCCGAGGACAAGAGTGAGCCGACCGGCAGAGCGTCCGCCGCATACAAGAAGGCGTTCTGGGACAACATCCGCCATCCCGGCAATCCTGCCGTCCGCAATGTGCTGGAGGAAGGCACAGACGCCAACGGCGGCTATCTCGTTCCGATCGAGTTCGAGTATACCCTTGTGCAGGCACTCAACGAGAACAATATCATGCGTACCATCGGCTGCAAGGTCATCACCACGCAGAACGAACGCAAGATTCCCGTGGCGAACGGACACACGCAGGCGGCATGGACGGCTGCGAACGGAGCCTACACGGAAAGCAACCCCACTTTCGGGCAGACCAGCATTGACGCTTTCAAGCTGACCGACCTCATCAAGGTGTCCGATGAGCTGCTTTCTGACAGCTTCTTTGACATCGAGAGTTACATCTCCGAGGAGTTCGGACGCGCCTTCGGTGAAAGCCGAGGAGGATGCCTTTATCAATGGCGCAATCCAGAGCGGGCAGACGGCTATCGACAGACCGACCGGACTGTTCATTCCCTCCAATGCGGGCGGGGCTCCGTCCGGCGTGACGGCTGCCTCTGCTACGGCGATCACCGCTGATGAGCTTATCAGTCTTGTGTATTCCCTCAGGGCTCCGTATCGCAGCAAGGCAAAGTTCCTCATGAACGACGCCACTGTTGCGTATATCAGGAAGCTCAAGGACGGCAACGGCGTGTATATGTGGCAGCCTGCCCTTACTGCCGGTGAGCCTGACAGACTGCTCGGCTATCCGCTCTACACATCTCCGAAGGTGCCTTTTATGGCGGCAGGCGCGAGGGCTATCGCGTTCGGCGATTTCTCCTGCTACTGGATCGCAGACAGAGCCGGACGCAGCATGAAGCGCCTGAACGAGCTTTACGCTACCAATGGGCAGCTCGGCTTTACCTGCACGGAGCGTGTGGGACGGCAAGCTGATCCTTACCGAGGGCATCATGATTCTCGACATGAAGTCGGCTTCCGGCTCTTAAACCGGGTAACCAAGCCACCCGTGTGGGAGCAATCCTGCGGGCGGCAGTATTTTGAGAGGGAGTGAGACTATGGAAATTATAACTCTTGACGAGGCAAAGACCTATCTTCGTGTGGACTATTTCGATGAGGACGAACTTATCACAAACTTTATTCTCTCTGCACAAAAACTGGTGCAGGACATGACACGGCTCTCAGATGACGACTGGAGCGCCGCCGATGAAGATACTCTTGCCCGTGTACGGATAGCTGTCCTGTTTGCGGTGGCATATTTCTATGAGCATCGTGAGGAGGCAGACCACAGCGCGCTGAACCTGACGCTCCGCTCCCTTCTGTTCGGCATACGGGAGGAGGGATTCTGATGAACATAGCGGCTATGCGTGTGCGGATAACTTTCCAGAAGAACGAAGTCGTGTCGGACAAATACGGCAACCGCAAGAACACATGGACGGACTACTTCTCCTGCTGGGCAACCGCGGGTGCGAACAACACCTTAACTGGCACGGGAACAGGTTCTGAAAGCACGGGTGTTGTTATCCGCTCTGAAGAATCCCTCGCCTTTACCTGCAGGTGGTGTTCGGAGCTTGCCGCCGTGGAGTCCACGAAGTACAGGATCGTCTGCGAAGGAAAGACCTACAACATCATCTATGTGAACCCGATGGGCTTCAAGCATAACAGCATCAAATTTTCCTGCGAACTGGAGGGTGCGTCATGAGCCGCCGTGTGTCCGTGGACGAGATGGCGGACGCCATCATGGAGGAACTGACGAAGTATTCCGACCTTGCCTCCGATGAACTGAAAGCCGCCGTTAAATCAACGGCGCAGTCGGTAAGGAAAGACATCCAGGCGTCCGCCCGTCCCGCACGGGAAAGTACAAGAAATCATGGTCGGTAAAGACGATGAAGGAAACCTCGGAGTCCATCGACCTTGTGGTGCATTCGAGGAACCGCTACCAGCTGGCGCACCTGTTGGAACACGGACACGCCAAGCGCGGCGGCGGGAGGACACAGGCAAGGCCGCACATCGCTCCTGCGGAACAGGCGGGAAACGAAAAGCTGGTAAAGACCATCGAGCAGAAGCTGAAAGGATAAGCCTATGACACACGAAGAAATCGTAACCATGCTGGAAGAGGCGGGACTGCCGCTTGCCTACGACCATTTTGCGGAGGGAGAAAGTCCCGATCCGCCTTTTTAATCTTCCTCTTTCCGGGGACTGACAACATGTTCGCCGACAATCGGGTGTGGCAGAAAATCAACCAGCTGAACATCGAGCGTTACACCGATGAGAAAAGCCCGGAAACGGAAGAGAAAAATCGAGGACATCATGGACTCCTATGAAATCCCATATGAGAAGTCGGAGTACTGGATCGAATCGGAAAAGATGTACGAAGTGCTTTATCAAACAGAAATCATTTATGGAGGTAACTGACTATGGCAACGAAGAAGAACAAGGTCAAGTTCGGCTTGAAAAACTGCCACTACGCCCTTGTCACCATTTCCGAAAGTGGGACCGTGACATTCGGGACGCCCGTGGCGATGCCGGGTGCGGTCAGCCTATCGCTTGACGCGGAGGGGGCGAAAACGAGCCGTTTTATGCGGATGATTCCGTGTACTACATGGTATCCGACAACAACGGCTATTCCGGCGACCTGGAGCTTGCACTCATTCCGGAGAGTTTTCTCACGGACATCCTGCACGAGACGGAGGATTCCAACGGTGTCCTTTACGAGAACAAGGACGTGGAGCCGGAGCATTTTGCGCTGCTCTTTGAGTTCACGGGCGACCAGAGGAAGATCCGCCACTGTATGTATTACTGCTCGGCTACCCGTCCCTCCGTGTCGGGCAATACCCGCGAGGACTCCACCGAGGTGCAGACGGAGGCGCTCTCGCTCACCGTTTCCCCCGCTTCCGGGCGGACTGGTGAAGGTCAAGACCGGGACGAACACCACGGCTGCGGTGTATGACGCATGGTACAACTCGGTCTATGAGCCGCAGACGGAAAGCAGCAACGGAGATTAAGGAGGGATTGACCTATGGCAGTAACAAAACAATCGCCGTTGACGGCAAGGACGTCACTTTCCGCGCGTCCGCCGCCATCCCAAGGCTTTACAGGAACAAGTTCCGCAGGGACATTTACCGTGACCTGAACGAGCTTCAGAAAGGCATCGATGAGAACAGTGCCGGGGAATCGAACCTCGACACTTTTTCTTTGGAGCTTTTCGAGAATATCGCGTGGCTCATGGCGAGGCACGCCGATTCCGCCGTTCCCGACACTCCCGAAGAGTGGCTGGACGGCTTCAACACCTTTTCCATCTACGAGGTGCTGCCGCAGATCATCGAACTGTGGGGCATCAACACGCAGCAGCAGGTCGAGTCTAAAAAACGGCCCGCCACGGAAAGGGAAATGACCACTCCGCTGTTCCTGCTCCGGTGTGTGCAGATCGGGCTTTCCATCTCGGAGCTCGACCTGCTCACCATCGGGACGGTGAACGATATGTACGCGGAGATGTCGAACGACGACTGGGACTACGCGCAGGTGGCTACCCAGGAGCAGATGGACAGATTCTAACGAAGGGAGGCAGGACGCATGGCTGACAGAATCAAGGGCATCACAGTCGAGATCGGCGGCGATACGACCGGCCTCTCGAAAGCCCTCTCCGGCGTGAACAAGGAAATAAAGTCCACGCAGACACAGCTGAAGGACGTCAATAAATTACTGAAGCTCGATCCGACAAATACGACATTGCTTCAGCAGAAGCAGCAGCTGTTAAAGACCGCAATATCCGAAACCAAAGACAAGCTGACGCAGCTCAAGTCCGTGCAGGACCAGATGGACGAGGGCTTGAAAACGGCACGGTCACGCAGCAGCAGTATGACGCATGGCAGAGGGAAATTGTCGAGACAGAAAACGAACTGAAGAACCTGCAGAAGGAACTGGATAACTCCTCTACGGCGATGACGAAAATGACCGCCGCCGGGGAGAAACTCCAGTCCGTAGGCGATACCATTTCCGGTGTGGGAAAGAAAATGCTCCCCGTGACGGCGGGCATCACGGCTCTCGGAACGGCTGCCGTCACGACCGCTGCAAACTTCGAGACCGCTATGAGCCAGGTGCAGGCAACGATGGGCATTACCAAGGACTCCATGTCCGAGGTTGACGGGCAGTCTGTCAATACGATGGATACCCTTACCGACCTTGCGAAGGAGATGGGCGAGACTACGGCGTTCTCCGCCACGGAGTGCGCCGAGGCACTCAATTACCTCGCCCTTGCCGGATATGACACGCAGCAGATGTGCGATACCCTGCCGACCGTCCTGAATCTTGCTGCCGCCGGCGGCATGGAGCTTGCAACGGCGTCGGATATGGTGACGGACGCCATGTCCGCCCTCGGCATGGAAACCTCCGATGCGGACGTGATGGTCGACCAGATGGCAAAGACGGCATCCAGCACCAACACCTCCGTGGAGCAGCTTGGCGAAGGCATCCTGAAAATCGGCGCGACCGCAAGGAATGTAAAGGGCGGCACGGCGGAACTGAATACGGCGCTCGGCATCCTCGCCAACAACGGCATCAAAGGGAGCCGAGGGCGGCACACACCTTCGTAACGTCATCCTCTCCTTACAGCAGGGCTGCGAGGACGGCGCGATTGCCGTGGGCGATATGTCCGTGCAGGTCTATGACGCCGAGGGAAATATGCGCTCCCTCAACGACATCCTCGACGACATGAACACGGCAATGGACGGCATGACCACGGCCGAGAAGAACAACATCATCAGCAAGATTTTCAATAAGACCGACCTTGCCTCCGTCAATGCGCTCCTTGCCAACACGGGCGATACCTGGGACGATTTGCAGGCGTCCATCACCGACTCCGCAGGGGCGGCGCAGCAGATGGCGGACACGCAGCTTGACAACCTGCAGGGACAGCTGACGCTGTTAAAGTCCGCTCTGGAGGGGCTTGCCATCTCCATCGGCGAGATTTTGATGCCCTACATTAAGTCCATCGTTTCGCACATTCAGAGCTTCGTGGACTGGCTGAACAACCTCGATGAGCGGACGCAGAAGATCATCGTGACGGTGGCGCTGGTCGTGGCTGCAAGCGGTCCCGTGCTGATTATCGTGGGAAAGGTCATCTCCTCGGTCGGCACGATCATGACCATCATTCCGAAGGTCGTGTCGCTGATGGGAACGGTCAAGACCGCTATGGCGGGACTGAATGCTACGATGGCGGCGAACCCCATCGGGCTTATCATCACGGCGATAGGTCTGCTTGTGGCGGCGTTCATCTACCTTTGGAACAACTGCGAGGGATTCCGCGAGTTCTGGATCAACCTCTGGGAGAAGGTCAAGGAGATAGCGGTTACTGTTTGGAACGGTATCAAGGACTTTTTCCAGGCGGCTTGGGAAGCTATCAAGTCAACGGCGGAAACCGTCTGGAACGGGATAAAGGATTTCTTTACCGGGATATGGGACGGCATCAAAATACAGTCACCACGGTGATGAACGCCATCCATACGGTGATCTCTACTGTCTGAATGCGATAAAACGGTCTTTGAAACCGTGTTCAATGCGATAAAGCTGGTGGTCACGACATACTTCAATATCTACAAGACCATCATCGAGACCGTATTCAATGCAATAAAGACCGTGGTGACTACGGTGATGAACGCAATCCAGACCGTCATTTCTACCGTCTGGAATGCCATCAAAACCGCCATCGAAACTGTTGTAAACGCCATAAGGACGGCGGTTACCACGGCTTGGAACGCAATCAGCACTACCACACAGACGGTGTTCAATACCGTAAAGACTGTGATAACCACGGTCTGGAATGCCATCAAAACGGCGGTGACAACCATTGTCAATGCGATCCATACCGCAATCACCACGGTATGGAACGCAGTAAAAACCACAACATCTACAGTTTTCAATGCGGTGAAGTCCGTGGTCACTTCCGTATGGAATGGCATCAAGACGGCGGTCATGAATGTGGTCAACACCATGAAATCCGGCATCAGCAACGGCTTCAATGCGATAAAAAATACTGTCTCCAATATCGTGAACGGCATCAAGAGTACCATCTCCAATGTGTTCAATACCATCTGGAGTACGGTTTCCGGCATCGTGAACAAGCTGAAATCGGTGTTCAACTTCAGCTGGAGCCTGCCGAAGATCAAGCTGCCGCATTTCTCCATCACGGGCAGTTTCTCGCTGAACCCGCCGTCCATTCCGCACTTCTCCGTGGACTGGTACAAGAAGGCGATGTCGGGCGGCATGATCTTAAAGGACGCCACGATTTTCGGTCAGAGCGGAGGAACGCTCCTCGGAGGCGGAGAAGCCGGGGACGAGGCTGTTGTCGGCGTGTCCTCCCTGCGTTCCATGATACAGGACGCGGTGCAGGGCGCGGCGCTGTCGCTTTCGGGCGACCAGCCGCTTATCAACATTGAGGAGATGAGCGTGAGGAGCGACGACGATATCCGCAAGATATCACAACAGCTGAACACGCTATTAAATGCCGGCAGACGGGCGAAAGGATATATCTGATATGGGATTTTCATTTAACGGCACGACTTCCCGGTCAATGGGAATCGCCACGAGAATTACAACTGAAAACCGTATGCCGTACCTTCGGAACAACACCATTACCATGCCGGGGCATGAGGGCGTTTTCGACTTCGGGGGAGACCATCGGCGAGAGGAAGATACAGATTTCCTGCTTTATCCCTCCGGGGAAAAGCGACGAGGACTTCCTCTCTCTGAAGGACGATATCATAGCTTGGCTGAACCCGGACAACGGGCTATGCCCGCTCATCCTCGACAAGGAGCCGGGGCGGGTGTATTCGGCAAGGCTTAACGAGGGATTTTCTTTCGATAAGGCGGTGCGTAATTCCTGCACCTTTGACCTTGTCTTTTTATGTCCCGATCCGTATGCCTATGCCGCTGCGGATGAGACATACACCATTGCACAGGCTGGGACATCTACGATTTCAAGGACGCTTGGCAACGCCTACTCCCTGCCCGTGTATTCGCTGACGGGAGTCATCCGTCCGGCACAAATACTTACATCACGATTGCCACGAACGGCAGCGAACTGAAAATCATCGGAAAACTTGCTGCCGGGGAAACACTGATTATTGATTCTGCGCTTATGACGGCAAAGGTGGTGGATTCCGAGGGCAATACCCTACGGAACGGTCTGCCGCTTCTGTCAGAGCTTTAATTTCCCGTCTTTGAACGTGGGCGCGAACACGGTCACGGTGGCTGTCATGGGCAGTACCGTGACCTTTACGGAATTGAAAATATCAGCGAGGAGCCGCTGGAGGTGAGTCTTTATGGCTTTGAAAAATATGATAAACACGCAGGATGCCTTTACGGGGCAGGTGCCGTCCTCTTGGGGCAAGGACGGCCTGTGGCGGTTCAATGAATCCGATCCCGATGAGAACACCTGCACGGCGGACTCTTCCGGGAATGACAGGAACGCATACATTAACAAGTGGAGCGGCACGACCGCCGCGTTTAAGACGGGGCATCTCGGTAATTTCTTTCAGATGAACATCAACAATCCGTCCTCGGAGCAGACCTATCTGCGTGTGTCCAATGACGGAAGTATGTTTTCTGATATCGGGGAGCGGATCGTGGTCGGAGGCTGGATGCGTCCGACCACCTATTCCGTGGGCAACACATACACGCCGATCCTCTCCACAAGAGCGGGAACAGGCAATCCGATATTCTACCTGTCGCTCATCCGCGGAAAGCCGAGGCTCATGCTCTACAATTCCTCCGGCTCCCTGATACTGGATACATCGGTCACTCCGTCCTTCAATTTGGAAAACGCCAAGTGGTACTTCATTGCGGCAGTTATCGAGCCGGAGAATCAGAAAGCATGGTATGTCCTCGGCGACAGGGAAAGCGGCGAAGTCTGGACTTCCGCTGCGCTGACCATCAACGGAACGCTGAACTGCTCCTGCAAGGCTGACCTTGTCTGGGGGTATGCTCAATACCTCCTACTGGTACGCGGGCAGCTTTGATGACTGGTTCTTGAACTGCGATGCCGATATTACCAAGATGATATCGCCGAGTGGTTCCTGAAATCCCTGTCGGCAAACGGCGCGGACACGGATGCGGATGTGGACGGCTTGAGTACGGAGGATGTTGTTACGCTGAAAGCCGACAATGGCATCTATCCTGAAAGTGGCGTGCTGATCACAGCTGCCACGGAGTGCGGGATTACGGGAACAGGTAGAGTCTCCGTCAAGGCGGACACTTCACCTGGCGTGACTTCCGTTTCCCTGTTGGAGACATCCACATCGGACGACCTTGTAACCTGGACGGACTGGCTCTCGGTCGGTACGGGCGGGGCTTTGCAGTCGCCGTCAAAGAAATATATCCGTTACCGCATCACGCTTTCCACCACGAATACGGCAAGGACGCCTGTGCTGACGGCTATCAGCCTGTATGACAATCCGAAACCGCTGTATTCGCAGTTAGGCTACTCCCGTCCCGTCATTCTTGACAGCAGCGGAAATGCCGAGGCGGTGCTGGATAACGCCTGCGACATCATCGTCACCAGCGAGATCAACGGCATCGACACGCTGGAATTCAAGCCGCCTGCCGTTCAAGGACGGCAAACGTGAATATGTCGCAAACGAGAAGCCGGTGCGGATCGTATCAGATACTTACCGCATCCGCACGTTCACGGATGACAAGGACGAAAGCGGCAAGGCCATCACCTCGGTGTATGCAGAGGCGGCGTTCTATGACCTGTCTTTCTCCGTCAAGAAGGAAGAAGCCTCGTTTACGGCGGACACGGCGGATGTGCCGATGGCGTATGCCCTGCAGGGCACAGATTGGGAGGTCGGAACGGTCAACGTCAGTACCAAGAGAACGTGGACTTCGACCGAGGACAACGCGCTCTCCATCCTCCGCCATGTGCAGAACATCCACGGCGGCGACCTGATTTTTTGACAACGCGAACAGGCTGGTGAACCTGCTGACCTTCTCCGGGACGGACTCCGGGGTGCTGTTCTGCTACAAGAAAAATATGAAGTCCATCCAGAGGGTGATCGACACCACAAGCCTTATCACGAGGCTCTATGTGTCGGAGCGGACGGCATGACCTTTGCCTCCATCAATGACGGCAAGCCATATGTGGAGGACTACACCTATACGAGCGAAGTCAGAATCAAAACGCTGGACTGCTCGAATTTCACGAACCCCTACCAGATGCTGGAGTTTGCCAATATGCGCCTTGCGGACTATTCCACGCCGAGGATTTCCTATGTCCTCAAAGCGATGGACTTGACCGTGCTGACGGGCTACGAGCATGAGGCTTGGAACCTCGGCGATACGGTCATGGTGGTCGATGAGGATTTGGACTTGTCCATCAAGACAAGGATCGTCCGCAGGGAGTACAACCTGCAGGAACCGTGGAACACGGTGCTGGAGCTTTCCACCACGCTTCGTGAACTTGGCGATTCCACATCCCAATGGGACGCTGCCGCAGATATCCTTGAGGGCGCGAACTACATCGACAACCAGCAGCTGCAGAACTTCGTGCCGTTCAACCATCTGAAAAACTCACGTGGTGACGACGGCTTTGCCTACTGGACGAATTCCGGCTTTTCGGTGGACGGCGAAAACGGCGTGACAGGCACGGCGTCCTTCAAGTGCGAGGCGCGTCCGGCATGACAAAGTACGTGGAGCAGACCGTTACTCCATCAAATCGTGACAGCTATACCTTCTCGGCGCAGATCGCCACGGAGAATTTGTCGCTTGGCTCGAACGGTCAGGTCGGCGTGGAAATCGTCATCGAGTACGAGGACGGCAGCACGGAAACGAGGACGATAGACCTTATCTCCTCGTCAGATGCGGAGGGATGATTATGGCGAATTTTACCCATGTGCATGGCACGGTCAATCCGCAGTACGGCAGGGTCAAGGCTATCACCGTCCGGGTGTATGTTACAGACTGCACGGGAACGGTATATATCACGGATATGCTCTTGCAGGACGGCTCCCTTGCCTCCGGCTGGGCAGGTCATGTGAGCGAGATTCAGTGGACGCAGGACGGTGATTAAATGGCTGATTTTGAACGCTTTGTAGAGGTGGTTTCCAAGAAAGAGGATAAGCGAGTGGTCAATGTCACGGTCAGGCCGTTTGCCGCCGACTGTGAGGGCAATGTCTGGTTTACCGACCTCATGCTCCAGGAGGGCGATATGCTGTCGGGATACACGGTCAGCACGGATGTCTGCCTGAAAGAATCGGAAAACAATCCCGTGTGGTTCAACGGCGTGGTGCGCTCGGAAGAAACAATTATCCTGCTAAACCTCGGCGGCACTTCGGCGGGGCTGGACATCCACCTCTATCCGAAACAGCGGATGGACGGCGGCTCTGTCACATTGGCACAGGGTGTCGGCGGTCAGAAAGCGACATTCCGTTTGCCTGCAATGCCGGGGACGATGTGGCTCTGCTTGCATCCTTGCGGCAATGCACGAGGAACGGCGGCAAAGAAAAGAAGTACGGCTTCTTCCAGTACAGCGCGGCGTGGGATTCCAAGCACATCGTGTCCCTGCCGCAGGGAAAGTCCGCACAGCTTTTATATTCGATGCAGGAAATAGACGATGGAGGTGAACTGCTCTGATGGACAGATTAAAGGGAAAGAAAATCATGGTGTGGACTTTCATGGGCAACACCAGAATGTATAACGCTCTGCGGGACTACGGCGACCGCATCAGCCAGATCGGGCTGTTCTCCTTCAAGGTCAGGGCTACCAGGGGAGATTTATGAGACGGGCGTTTCCATCTCGTCCATGATGACCTACATCAATAAGTGGCCGCACATCAAGTGGCTTCTGACCGTGGCGAATGACGGTACGAACAACATCTTCAAAGCCTTGCGGGATAACACCAACGGCGCACAGGATAAGTTCCTCTCGGAGATCGTCCGTATCATGCGGAAATACCCGTGGTGTGACGGCATTGACATCGACCTCGAAAAAGGCGACGGCTACTCCACGCATGAAGCGTCCACGGAAATGTTCCGAAACATTTACAACACGGTCAAAGGCTACGATTCTTCCAGACTCATGAACATCTGTCTGCCGGGTATGACGAGCGTCAACGGCTCGGTCGGCGGTGAGAACTGGTGCGTGTATGCCGACCTCAACAATTACTGCGACACGGCATCCATCATGAGCTATGGCATGGCATGGGCAGGCTCCGCGCCGGGACCGGTTTCTCCCCGATCATGGCTTGAGGGCATCTACGACTATGCCTCCCAGGTCATGGATACGGAGAAGGTGTTCCTCGGTATGCCCGCCTATGGCTGGAACTGGCAGATTTATGATAATCCAGAGAACATCGGCAAAAGCTATCGAGGAACTTCGCAGACCTACTATGCAGCGCAGAACTGGCTCAAGGGCGTGTATAACTTCACGGACGATGAGCCGCCGCAGCCTTTATCCCATTCGTGGGCTATTGGGACGATAACAACAAAAGTGCCGTGGGCGCTCCCTCATGTGTACGACTACATGGAGGGGCGGGATGCTGATAGCTACGAGTATCCGCAGATGTCGGGGACATATAACGGCAGACACTATCTGACCGCTTACGGCAAGCAGCAGAAAACGAAGTTTGAAAACATCATCATCGACCATGACGGCGGCAATTACGCCAGCGCGTCCGGCATCGTGTCTGTCGAGAACGGCATCGCCACACTCGGCGATGAAGGAGCCGTCACCTACAATTTCACCGTCAGCACGGCGGGAACTTATGATGTGGCGGTGCGGCTCTGTTATCCGTTCTGGGACAAGAACGGCATCTATGTTTCTTTGGACGGAGCGACCACGCATTTCACAGAGAGCCGCCTGTGGTGGCCGTATTGGAGGACTACTTTCTGGACAACGCTTGCAAGCGGCGTGACGCTCTCGGCGGGGACGCATACGCTGAAAATCTCTGTCGATGTGAAAGGCGTGCAGTTTTACGGTTTCCGTGTCTGCGATTCCTTCTCGGAAGAGCCGTCCGCAGGAGAAGCGGTCTATTCCTTCTCCCACGGCAGTTTAAGGACGTGAACGGCGATTGGGTCGGTCCAGACCGTGGTTTCCGTCTGACGCTTGAAATGCTCCGCAGAAAGCCGGATTCCGCACTCGTATGGTACGAGGACTTCCGGGACTATGGAGTGTTGGAAACAAACTACTGGACGGTACTGTCCGGCTCATTTACAGTGTGGCGGTCGGATGAGTATTCCACGGAACGTGTCTATTCACAGCTTGACGGCAAGGGGCAGCTTGCGTGGAAGTATGACGGCTTTTCCGACATCCACCTCAGGGCAAGGCTGGCATTCCCGACAACCGGCAGCGGCAAGGCGGGCGTGTTCTGCGGCAGCCTTTTCTGTTGTCTGAACTACGATAGTCAGGCGGTGGAGCTATACAACGGCTCCACGCTCCTGGCAGCTACAGTCAGGAGATCACAAGAACACCGAACGCAGACCTGCGTGACGATCCGTCCATGTACACGGTGGAGATGCGTATCCGTGGGAACAGGGTGCGTGTCTATTCCGGCTCGTCCTATACGCTGCGGTTCACGGCAACGGTCAGCGGCTTCTCCGGCGGCTACGCAGGCTACCGCTCCGACAACAGAACGGTCTGCGAACTGATGCGCCTTGGGGATGCATGGACATATGAGCCGTATGAGCGGTTCGATGTGGTGATGCCGGACGGGACGCAGAAATCCTACGGCCGTATCAGTAGGAGCAACTGCACATGGGACAGCGAGTTCCATGTGTTCACGCTGACATCTGACGTGGAGGAATCATCCACGAGGAGCGAGGACATTTCGATGGACTATGATTTTTTCCATTCGGACGATATGACCTCGCTTTCCTGTGGCAACGACTATCAGGCTACGGTCATCCCTGTGGATATCAACATCTGGATATCCCGGCTGTTCCTCGGCGATGCGGACGGATTCTCCATCCTCTACTACCAGGACGTGGACTCCCTCGTCTATTGGGCAAACGAGGCAGCTTATCGGTGGAAACTGCGAGGGATGTGTATGTGGTCTCTTGGGCAGGAGGACTTGCGGCTGTGGGAATGGCTGCCGAAACAGGTCTGACGATATAACACAATACAACATACTATCTTTTGGAAAACGGCGATTGCTTACGGGCAGTCGCTTTTTTTCATACACAAAATTCGACCAGAGAAAGGAAGGTACAAGCGTATGAAAGAATTCTGGAACACCATTCAACTCATCTTCACGGCTGTCGGCGGGTGGCTCGGCTACTTCCTCGGAGGCTGTGACGGCCTTCTCATCGCTCTTGTGGCGTTCGTGGCAATCGACTACATCACGGGAGTCATGTGTGCCATCGCCGACAAGAATCTCTCCAGCGAGGTGGGATTCAAGGGCATCTGCCGCAAGGTGCTGATTTTCCTGCTCGTGGGAATCGCCAACATCCTCGATGTGCAGGTCATCGGCACGGGCAGCGTCCTTCGCACGGCGGTGATCTTCTTCTACATCTCCAACGAGGGTGTATCGCTCACGGAGAATGCCGCACACCTCGGACTGCCTATCCCGGAAAAGCTGAAAGCGGTGCTGGAGCAGCTCCATGACCGCGACACCGATGGAAAGGACGGTGACGAGTGATGGCTTATACAAACAGTCCTATGGTGGCTTACACCAAACTCAGCCCGAACCATTCCGGGCAGAGGACGCATTCCATTGACCGAATCACTCCCCCACTGTGTGGTCAGTCAGTGTACGGCGGAGGGGCTTGGCGACTGGTTCGCCAAGTCCTCAACGCAGGCATCCAGCAACTATGGCATCGACAGGGATGGCAGAGTCGGGATGTATGTGGAGGAAAAACCGCCCTGGTGTTCCTCCTCCAATGCAAAACGACCAGAGGGCAATCACCATCGAGTGCGCGTCCGACACCACGGAGCCGTATGCGTTCCGTGACATCGTTTACCAGACGCTCATCAAGCTGTGCGTGGACATCTGCAGGCGCAACGGCAAGACGAAACTCCTGTGGCTCGGCGATAAGGACAAGACGCTAAATTACGAGCCGAAGTCCGGCGAGATGGTGCTGACCGTGCATCGGTGGTTTGCCAACAAGTCATGTCCCGGCAACTGGATGTATGCCAGGATGGGCGATCTTGCCGATAAGGTCACGGCTGCTCTCGGTAGTGGTACCAGTGGTATAGATGGTGCCGAGGCTACACAGGGAACACAGGCTTCCGCCTTTTCTGGGCTTTCCGAGGCGGATGTTGTAAAGAGTGTGGGGACATTGTTTACGGCAGACCAGAAGAAAACGAGCATCCTCGCATCAGTCTCGATGGCGCAGTTTATCCTCGAATCCGGCTACGGCAAGTCGGAACTTGCACAGAACGCCAACAACGTGTTCGGCATGAAATGCTCCCTCTCCGGCAACACCTGGAGCGGTTCGACCTGGGACGGAAAGAGCAAGTACACCAAGCAGACAAAGGAACAAAATGCGGATGGCAGCTATGAGACTATCACGGCGGAGTTTCGCAAGTATCCCTGCGTGGAGGATTCCATTTCCGACCACAGTGCGTATCTTCTCGGCGCAAAGAACGGCAGCAAGCTCCGCTATGACGGCCTGAAGGGCTGCACAGTCTACAAGAAAGCGGCGCAGATCATCAAGGACGGCGGCTATGCCACCAGCCTTACCTATGTGCAGAATCTCTGCTCAATCATCGAGCGGTGGAACCTCACGCAGTTCGATGTGAGGGAAAGCGATACTGCCATTGCCTGGTACCGTGTCCGTAAGACCTGGGAGGACTCCAAGTCGCAGAAAGGTGCGTTCAAAGTCCTCGACAATGCAAAAGAAGTGCGCCGATGCCAATCCGGGATATAGTGTGTTTGATGTAAACGGCGTAAACATCTACACACCGAAAACAACTACTGCGGAGGACACGGCGGCATCCGCTGTGCCGTTCCTCGTGAAGGTCAGCATCACCGACCTCAATATCCGAAAAGGACCGGGAACGGACTACGACCGAACCGGGCAGTACACCGGGATAGGCGTGTTCACCATCCTGGAGGTCAAGTCCGGCAACGGCTCGACCGCAGGCTGGGGACGGCTAAAGTCTGGCGCAGGATGGGTCGCATTGGACTACTGCACACGCCTTTAAGAACCATATCATAATGGACAGCCCACAGAGCATTGCCTGTTCTGTGGGCACTTTTTTAATTTTTTTGGAGTGAAAAACCTTAAGTTTTCTCTCTCCCCGTGAGCTACCTGTAGGAGGTGATTTTCATGACCAATGAACAAAAAAGAGAAAATCGTACGCTTCCGCAGGCAAGGTCTCGATACGCCGACATCGGTCGGGAACTGGATATTTCAAAGGACACGGTCAAGAGAGCTTTTGCCGCAGGAACGGTCTGATGATTTCGACTGTAATCCCGTTGATGATAAAGACAGATGCCGTGAGTGCGGCAAGCCCATCGTCCAGCAGGAGAAAATGAAAAAACGGATATTCTGCTGCAAATCATGCCGCGAGAAATGGTGGACGGAACACGCCGACAGGATTGACCGCAAAGCCGTCTACACTTTTACCTGTGCGAGCTGCGGAAAGGCATTCACAGCCTATGGGGAACAAGAACCGAAAATACTGCTCCCACGGGTGTTACATTACGGACAGATTCGAGGAGGTGTTGATGATGAGCGAGAAGCAATTTCAGGCTGAGATGCTCTACTACATCTCCATTTCCATCGCCAAATCGATGCTTGAAAATGGCGTCATCGACAAGGAAGTATTCGCCATAATTGATACAAAAACTGCTCGAAAAATACTGCCCGATTTCGGCTACATTATTATCGGGAAATCCCTTGACTTAAGGGGCTTTTTAGAGTGATGTATAGTAAGCGGAAAGGGAAGGTGATTTCATGCCAAAAATCACAAAGGTAGAGCAGAAAATCCAGGCCCGGCAAGGAGAAAAAGGGTCTGCGCCTATGCCCGCGTGTCTATGGATTCCGAGAGGATGAAGCACTCGCTTTCCGCACAGGTAAGTTATTACAGCGACCTCATCCAGCACCACGCCGAGTGGGGAGTACGCAGGCGTATTTGCGGATTACGGAATCTCCGGGACTGGAACGGACAAGCGCGATGAATTCAACCGTATGCTTGCGGAATGCGAGGCAGGTCGCATCGACATAATTCTCACTCACTAAGTCAATCCAGAGGTTCGCAAGGAACACGGTGGACTTGCTGAATACTGTGCGGCATCTGAAAGAGCTGGGCATTGAGGTGCGGTTTGAAAAGAGAACATCAACTCTCTGTCTGGCGACGGGGAACTGATGCTTTCAATCCTTGCGTCCTTTGCGCAGGAAGAAAGCCGCTCGATATCCGAGAACTGCAAATGGGGCATCCGCAAGCTCTATGAAAAAAGGCGTGCCGAGAAGAGGCAGGCTTTACGGTTACCGAGTAAAGAACGGAAATTACATCGTCAAAGAGGACGAGGCGGAAATCGTCAGGAGAATTTTTCAGATGTTCCTTGACGGCGACTCCTGCTACATCATCGGGCAGAAACTCGAAGCCGAGGGTGTCACATCCCTCATGGGAAAGAAACTGCACGGCGAGGTCATTTCCAACATGATACGGCAGGAAAAGTACACGGGCTGTACGCTCTGCCAAAAACTGTACACCACCGATCCGCTGACGCATAACCAGGTCAGGAACGGCGGCGAGCTGCCGATGTACTTCATCGAGGATACGCATCCCGCAATCATCAGCATGGAGACGCTCAAAGCGGCGCAGGAGGAGTTTGCCGAGCGGTACGGCGTGGAGATTGTAAACGGCATCGCACAGAAAGCAAGCTACTTCTACCACAATGATGGTAAAAGCGGTCCGCATCCGAAACACCGAAGTCCGCAATGGTCGGAGGAACGGAGAAAAGCACATTCCGAATATTTCAGGACAAAGGGAATCAGGGCTTTGCCGATATGACTTCTCGCATTTTATCGAGTGTGAGAACTGCGGCGGTCACCTGCAGGCATCCCTCCGCCACTATGTTGACGGCACGACTGAAGTGCGGTGGGTGGATGTTGAACATACTGAGCGGAACAAAACCGCTCCGAGACCGCTCATTCCGCAGGACAGCGTATTGAAAAAGCAGATAGCGGACTGCCTCGGCTGGGAGGAGTTTGATGCGGACAGGATGTTCGAGGTGCTGGAAATCATAACGATTAACGTGGACATCATCACACTGCACTTCAAGGACGGCGGCACAAAGTCGTTCAAATATATCCCGGCAAAGCAGATACACAGAAAAAGGAAGGTGAGCGAATAGTGGCAAGCGTAACGAAAATACCGGCATCAGTATCACGGTTCACCTCCGCGCCGATTACCGAGCAGAAAAAACGGAAGGTAGCAGGCTATGCGCGTGTCAGCACCGACCACGATGACCAGTTCACCTCTTACGAGGCGCAGATTGATTATTACACCAATTACATCAAGAGCGGGTCGGATTGGGAGTTCGTTTCCGTGTACACGGACGAAGGAATCACGGGCTGCAACACCAAAAGGCGCGAGGGCTTCAAGGCAATGATTGCGGACGCTCTTGCCGGACGCATC
>VOFC01006562.1_pt1 | contig 44876 bp, 66 predicted proteins | sample 5384161 | NCBI WGS metagenome assembly VOFC01 (sample SAMN12384722, study PRJNA508395) | human gut metagenome | isolation source: healthy gut B | host: Homo sapiens | reverse complement strand
ATTCAGTGGATTTAATGTTGGTGGAAAAAGCTTATTCCCTACATTATTTATCACGATCGCCTGTGGTGCTGTTTCAGGATTCCACAGTTTGGTATCTTCCGAACATCATCTAAAAACAGTCAGCAATGAAAAAAGACATGCTTTGTGTTGGATATGGATCTATGATGGTAGAATCTTTATTAGGTGTCATCGCCTTTTAGTTGTTGTCGGTGCAGCAGCTGTTGGTGGTAAAATGCCTGAAGGAACACCATTCCAGATCTTCTCAGGAAATGTCGCTGGATTCTTAACATTACTTGGAATTCCTAAACATGTTGCTACATGCTTTATGACAATGTGTTTTCTGCTTGCATTAACATCCCTTTGACTCTGTAGCAAGAATCGGACGTATGTCATTCCAGGAATTATTCATGGGAGAAGCTGCTGATGGCTCTGATCTTACAGGGGTAAGAAAATTATTTACAAACAAATATTTCAACTGTTGACGATTGTCTGAGCTTCAAAGACTTTTGTCTAAAACAAAGCTCCAAAGCGAGTTATCGTAGGAAATTGGGCGGATAAGCGATTTGTTCAAAATGTGAGCAAAATTCCACCGCTGCGTTTTCGGTTGCTTATTTATTTACGTTAAATCCTAGAGCACATGGTAAGGATAACACAATAATGAAGTACTGCATTAAATACGATTGCTTTCTTAAGGCTCCATCCCCATAGGTCTTGTGCAAATGACAAGATGTTCTGAAATACTGCAATGATCGTTGATAGTGCCGCAAAGCTCATAAATAAGAAGAACATCGCTCCCAGATCCTGGCTTTCGTTAAATACATTTCGTTGTCCGCTTCCTGGGTTTACTCCGAATGCAAAAACATGCTGGAAAGATCACCAGTCCTGCCATTAATGCTACTAACGTATCAAGAATTGCCACACTGATTGCTTCTCCTGTCAGTCTTCGACTCTTGTCAATGTAACTTCCAAAGATTGCGATCGCCCCTATTCCAAGACTTAGTGTAAAGAATGCCTGTCCCATTGCTGCGGATACGACCGTCATCACACCTTGTTTCTTCACTGCTGCAAAATCTGGGATCAGATAAAATTTTAATCCTGCAGAGGCTCCATCTAAAGTTACACTCCTTGCGATCAATACCAGAATTACGATAAACAAACATGACATCATAACTGTTGTGATCTTCTCTACTCCATTTTGAAGACCAAGAGAACATACTAAAAATCCCAATGCAATAACTACTAACATCCAGAAGATCTGTGCCTTTGGATCTGACAGCATTGTTCCAAAAGTATTTTCTACCTGTGCTGGATTTTTTCCCAACAAAGTCTCCTTTTAACATCTTAAAAGAAATAGCTGATCATCCATCCTGCTACTGTCGTGTAAAACATCATCAACAGATAATTTCCAGCCATGCCAACATAACTGTACCAATGCCATTTTGTTCCTTTCGGTTCTAACACCTGAAAGGATCTTGCAATACTCTTCTGACTGGCTCTTCCGACTGCATATTCCATAACAAGGATCGGCAGCCCTAGAATGATCAGGAAGAACAGATAGATCAATACAAATGCAGCTCCACCGTATTGTCCTGTGATAAATGGAAATCTCCACACATTTCCCAAGCCGATCGCACAACCAGCCGAGATCAAAAGAAATCCAATTCTAGATGAAAATTTTTCTCTATTTTCCAAATTACTTTCCTCTTTTCTATATATTTTGACTCACAAAAACTTATTGTACCATAGCTTAGCAATATTAGAAACCCAAAAAACAATTTCACAAAAAAAACTTCCTATTAAATTTGGTTTTATTACACAAAACGCATCTTCGAATTTTTCTTGACTTGGATTGTATATTGTATTTATAATGCACCCAATTTAAGAAAATGAAGATTAATACTTACAATTACACGAAAGGAACCAAGAATATATATGATAAAAAATATCATGGGTGCTGCCATCGCTGTTGCTCTCGCAGTTGGTATCGGTACAACCGGAGTAAGATCAATCGCTGCTGATACTTCTTTAACTCAGTCGATCAAATATTAATGAAACTTTTAAACTTTCCTCAAAAAACGGTGCTGATTTAAATATCTATGTTTTAGATCGTACTTATGACTATCAACTTTGGGAAACTGATCTGTCTCATGACATTTCTTCTGACAGCTATCTTGGTAATGGAACCATAAAACGTCCAGTTGGTCTCATCATTACTGTTAGCAAAAATTCATAAAATGAGTTACTACTTAGTCCCATTTCAGATTGCATTTACAGCATTTTTTTTGTATAATTATTCTATGATATTAGTGCGTGCAGATACCCATTTGTATCTGCATTTCCTTATATCTTTCATTTTATATTTATATGGACTTAAGGAGGATTTATTTATGGTAACATGGAACAATCTTGATACTTTAACATCTTATGCTAAACTCAAAGATCTTAAAGATCATGTAGACATCAAAGAAGCTATGGCAGGTGAAAACGGTGCGAAACGTGTCGCTGAATATTCTGCACCTATGGCTTCTGGTTTAAATTTAACTACGCTGCAAAACAAGTAGATGATGAAGTTCTTGATGTATTAGCTGAATTAGCTGATGAACATCAGTTAGTTGACAAATTCGAAGAATTATACAACGGAGCGATCATCAACACAGGAGAACAGAGACTGGTTCTTCATCATTTAGCCCGCAGACAGCTTGGAAAAGACGTTATCGTTGATGGTGTCAACAAACGTGATTTCTACGTTGAACAGCAGAAAAAAGCAGCTGACTTTGCAAACAAAGTACATGCTGGTGAGATCACAAATGAAGCTGGTGAAACATTCACTACAGTTGTTCAGATCGGTATCGGTGGTAGTGATCTAGGACCTCGTGCTTTATATATCGCTCTTGAAAACTGGGCTAAGACAAACGGATGCGCTAAAATGGAAGCAAAATTCATCAGTAACGTAGACCCTGATGATGCAGCTGCTGTTTTAAATTCTATCGATGTTTCCGTTCTTTATTTATCGTTGTATCTAAATCTGGAACAACATTAGAGACATTAACAAATGAAGCTTTCGTTAAAGATGCTTTAGTAAAAGCTGGATTAAATCCTTCTAAACATATGTTAACTGCAACAAGTGAGACTTCTCCTTTAGCTAAGAGTGATGAATATCTGACTGCGATCTTCATGGATGACTATATCGGAGGACGTTACTCTTCCGTATCCGGTGTAGGTGGAGCGATCCTTTCACTTGCATTTGGACCAGACGTCTTTGCAAGAATCCTTGATGGTATGGCTGATGAAGACAAACTTGCTACAAACAAAAACATCAAAGAAAACCCTGACTTATTAGATGCCTTGATCGGTGTTTATGAAAAAGAAACGTACAGGGATATCCTGAAACAGCGGTATTACCATATTCTCAGGCATTAAGCCGTTTCCCAGCACATTTACAGCAGTGTGACATGGAATCTAATGGTAAAATCTGTAAACCGTTTTGGTGAACCTGTAGATTATGTAACAGGACCTGTCATCTTCGGAGAACCGGGAACCAACGGACAGCACTCTTTCTACCAGTTACTGCATCAGGGAACTGACATCGTTCCTTTACAGTTCGTTGGATTCAAAGACAGCCAGATTGCTACAGATGTTGTGATCGAAGGAAGCACAAGCCAGAAGAAGTTATGTGCTAAACGTTGCAGCTCAGATCGTTGCTTTTGCATGTGGTAAAGATGATGAAAACAACAATAAGAAATTCGAAGGTGGACGTCCATCAAGTATCATCATCGGAGATCAGTTAACACCTGAATCACTTGGATCTCTGTTAGCTCATTTCGAGAACAAGATCATGTTCAGGGATTCATCTGGAATGTAAACAGCTTTGACCAGGAAGGTGTTCAGCTTGGTAAAAAGTACTTGCAAAACGTGTACTTGCACATGAAACTGATGGAGCACTGAAAGCTTATAGTGATTTATTTGAGATTTAGTAGATACTATTTACTGTATCGACACTTGTAAGCTAAAATAGAATATTAAAAACCACAGTATGCATTTTCATTGATTTTTTGCATTACTGTGGTTTTTTTATGTTATAATGAGACCGTATAGAATATATATGAAGAAAGGGGGAATATAAATTGAAAAAACAAATTTTTAAGAATCTATACATATTTTTTGGTATTTATTTTTAATGTTTAGCTGTTTTTTTGTCTTTGGTAAGAAAGGTTTCTGCCAATGAAAATCAAAATGCTGCACCAATTATTACTTATTATGGATTAAATGGTAATGATATAACCATACAATGGAATGCACCTGATGGAGTTTCTTAGATATTTATTCAGCGACTTCCCCAAACGGTTCTTATCGCTATGAAAATACCGTATCTGGCAATTCCTATACAAACACCTATGTTGCAAAAGGTGTTCCTTATTATTACAAATTAGAAGCTTCTTATGAAGATAATGAGGGATATAAAACTGTAACCACTTATGCAGGCAAATGTATTATTAATCCATTGCCAGCTCCTTCTTCTTTGGAAGCCAGCACTGGAAATTCGCATAGTATTACTGTTAAATGGAAAGCATCCGATGATTGTGATGGTTATCAAATTTATCGAAGTGTTTCTCCTGATGGAAATTATGAGTTAGTCCAAACTGTATCTAATGAAAGTAGAAGTTCTTGGTGGTACATGATGATGACGAATCTTTCCAAACATATACGCAAAAAAATCTTGAACTAGGGAAAATATATTATTACAAGATCCGTCCATACACTACATATATTGATGAAACATTTTATGGGGATTTTTCTAATTATATTTCTTGTCAGGTTACGATCAATGGTACGAAAGTAAAAAGTGCTTCTTCCAAGAAAAAAAAGATCAATACGATCACATGGGCAAAAAATGATGAGGCTGATGGGTATATCGTATATTATTCCAAAAAAGGAAGATGGAAATTACACAAAATTAAAGACTTTCACAAGTCGAAACAACTTATCTTATACTCATACGAAATTAACAAACGGAACTGCTTATTACTACAAAAATTCAGGCATATAAGAACTTTTAATGGCGGTAAACTGTATGGTCCAATGACACCTTATCTAAAATACTGTGATTACTATTCTTATGCAGACGAATCTTATGAAAGTCGCTGCCGCCGTGCTTTTGGGAAGTCTTATTATGCTGACTATAAGAGTGCTAAGCAGGCAAAGAAACATATGAAAACGATCACAGTAAAAGTATGGGATAAGAAAGGTAAGAAAAAAATATACAAGAAAAATTCCGTATCACTGTAAACAAAGGGCTTGCACCTTCTATCAAAGAAATGTTTAAGGAAATCTACAAGAGCAAAGAACGTTTCCCTATCCATGAGATCGGGTGCTACAGCTGGCGTGGTAAGAATTCCAGTTCTGAACATTGTGAGGGATTAGCTTTTGATATTAACTCCAATGAAAACTATATGATCCAGGGTAAAAGGTATTGGCTGGTTCCTTCTGGAAACCTAAGAAGAATCGTTATTCAATTCCTTTGAACTGTAAATTGGTTAAAATCCTCGAGAAATATGGTTTTCATCGTGGATTGTGGGGATCCCGCAGAGATTATATGCATTTTTCTTATTTTGGTGGTTAATACAAATCAAACAAAGGATCAGGCATTTGCCTGATCCTTTGTTATAAAAACCGGACTTGAACCGGCGACCCCTTCATTACGAGTGAAGTGCTCTACCAACTGAGCTATTTCGGCATATATGAAAGCACAGATATGTGTATCTATGCTCCTTTTGTAAGATAACCTTCAATCTTGCTGACTGCTTCTTCCTCATCTGCTCCGTCAGCTACGACTGTCAAATCTTCTAAACGATCTAAGTCTAACCCTAGACTCATCATTCCCATCATACTCTTTACATTGACTTGCTTATTCCCTGTCTCGAATAAAATCTTGCTCTCAAACTGGCTCGCCATCTGTACAAGAAAAGCTATTGGTCTGTCTTCTTCTCTTAAGGCTACTTCCACTTTGACGTTCTTTGAAATCATTCCTGTCCTCCCAATCTTATCTCTTCCGCAATTCGGCCGATCTTCTTCAATCGGTGATTCACACCTGACTTACCGACTGGCGGTTCTAGCATATCTCCAAGTTCTTTCAGTGTAGCTTCCGGGTGTTCCAGACGTAATCTTGCAATATCCTGCAACCCTTGATCTAAAAAAAACGGAGGCCTTTATGCTTATCAATATATTCAATGTCTTCCACCTGTTTGACTGCGGCTGAAACCGTCTTATTAATATTTGCTGTCTCGCAATTGACACGACGGTTTACTTTATTACGCATATCTTTCAGGATTCTTACATTCTCCAGCTCCATCAATGCAACGTGTGCTTCCATAATATTCAACACATCTACAATCTTTGATCCTTCTTTCATGTATACCACATAGTACTTTTTTACGCAAAACAATTTTAGCATCTAAATCAAAAAAATTCAAGACCTCTTTTAATTGTTCTGCTGTCTGTACATTAGTAGATACAACTTCAAAATGATAATTCTTCTCTGGATCACTCATGGAACCAGCTGCCTGAAAAGCCCCTCGAATATATGCCCGCTTACAACATGTGTTTTGTAAAACCAACCCAAATTCCTAGGAATCTAAAAGTTTCACTGCTTTCAATATTAAAACACAATCATTATGCTTGTCAACACTTATCGTATAATTTCGACTTCTTTTTAAAAATTCGTTTCGTCCAACATCAATCTTCGCATGAATATCAAACATCTTTGATAAAAGTTTATAAAAACGTTTTGCAGCAGATACCGTCTCCGTCTGGATCTGAATCTCATAATGTTCTGGCTCTAGACTGATATTCCCTCCAAAACGTCAAGAATCCTGCGATCTCCGCAATCTTGCAGTGTCTGGCACTCGTTTCATTTCTTGATAATTCCTCTTTAATATTACTTGAAAATGACATTTGCCTACCTCATAATATCTCTATGCTCTACTTTGACAGAATATGGCAGTTGTTTTAATCTCTCTGCCAATTTATTCGTGATCGTAACAGATCGATGCTTTCCTCCAGTACATCCGATTCCGATCACAAGATTATACTTGCCTTCTTTAATATAATTTGGGATCAAAAATCTCATCATATCATCTAACTTATCAAAGAAATTCCACAGATTCTTCATGCTTCATCACAAAATCCTGAATTGGTTTGTCATTTCCAGTTAATGGTCGCAGATTCAGATCATAGTATGGATTTGGAAGAAATCTGACATCAAATACCAGATCTACATCCGCAGGAATCCCATGTTTAAATCCAAAAGAAACAACTGCAATCTGGAATCGTTCCCCTTCTTCTCCGTCTACAAAAAAATACGATCGATCTCTTCTTTTTAACTCCCTTGTCAGAAGCTGGCTAGTATCGATCACATACGTTGCCTGATCTTGCAGAAATTTCATGATCTCACGTTCTTTTGCGATTCCATCTTCGACTCTTCCATCTCTTGATAATGGATGATTTCTTCTTGTCTCTTTATATCTTTTTAATAAAATACGATTGCTTGCATTTAGATAGAGAATCTCATATTTAATCCCTGCTTCTTTGATTTCTTTTAATTTCTGCTCTAATTCGCCGATTCCTTCTCCGTTACGGATATCAATCCCAAGTGCAGCATTTTCTATCTTGGCAGTTTCATCTAACAACATGTCTGCAAATTTATCAAGTAAAGCCACTGGAAGATTATCAACACAAAAATATCCAGCATCTTCTAACATCTTTAACGCACTGCTTTTTCCTGCTCCCGACATTCCTGTTACAATTACAAATCTCATCTGTACTGCTCCTTTTTAGAACCTTCCAACACGTTTGACTTCTGGCTCCATCGTAACTCCAAACTGTTCTTTTACTTTATCTTTCACGTCACTGATCAACTGCATAACATCGGATGCCGTGGCATTTCCACGGTTGATCACAAAACCACTGTGTTTTTCAGATACCTGTGCATCTCCCACCTGATATCCCTTTAATCCTGCATCCTGAATCAATTTTCCGGCAAAATATCCTTCTGGACGTTTAAATGTACTTCCGGCACTTGGATATTCTAATGGCTGTTTTGTTTTTCTCGCCAATGCGTACTCATCCATTTTGGCTTTGATTTCTTCTTTATTTCCTTTTCTTAAGTGCGATCACACCTTCTAAGACAACGTATTCATTCTTTAAAACGTTACTTGTACGGTAACCAAGCTCTAATTCTTCTGCTTTCAGAGTTTTGATCTCTCCTTCTTTTTTGTAAGAACTGTCACTTCTTTTTAGTACCTGCACCATCTCACCACCGTATGCCATTCATAACGACAGCTCCGCCAAATGTTCCAGGAATTCCACCTGCAAACTCAAATCCAGTTAATTCTTCATTGAGTGCTGCTCTGGATGTAGAACTTAATAAAGTTCCTGCTTTGACGATAAGTTCATTACCACGGACTTCGATTCCACTGTAGTTTTTGTAAATCTGAAGAACAATTCCGTCCATTCCATCATCTGCGACCAAAAGATTACTCCCATTTCCTAAAACAAATAATGGAATTCCCTCTTCTTTTGCAAAAACGACTGACCGCTTTGATTTCTTCCATATTCTCTGGTGCCACAAAAATATCGGCGGGTCCCCCAATACGGAATGTTGTGTGATTTTTTCATCGGTTCCTGTCTTAAAATATATTTTTCTGGTATGATCTGTTTTAACTGATCAATCTTTGTATCCATAATTTCTCCATTCTTAATATTAATGCAAGATGGAATCCTGTATATCACAGGATTCCAAATCTCTTTATCTTATGAAAGCATCAGACTAGCTGCACCATAAATTCCAGCATCATTTCCAAGAGTCGCAAGTACAAATCCTGTCTCCTGTGCTTTTCCAAATGTATACTTCTTAAAATGTGCATTGACCGCATCTAAAAGAATCTGTCCAGCTCTTGATACGCCTCCACCGATAACAAACACTTCTGGGTCGACCATCAATGCGATATTCCCTGCTGCAAGTGCTAATTTCTGTCCAAGATCATCTACCCGTTCTTTGGCAAATGTATCTCCTTCTTTAGCAGCATCAAAAATGTCTTTTGCAGTTACTTCATCAAGGTCTCTTAGTGTAGTCGCTTCTTTAAAATCCTTTAATGCTTTCTTTGTTTCATATACAATTCCCGTTGCAGATGCATAAAGTTCCAAACATCCTATCTTTCCACAATTACATACACGATCATCAAAAGGATCCACAGTCATATGACCGATCTCTCCACCATATCCACGGCTTCCATCAATGATCTTGCCATCAACAATGATCCCCCTCCAACTCCTGTTCCAAGAGTGATCATCACCGCGCTGTTATAATCTGCTGCTGCTCCCATCCAGATCTCTCCTAAGGCTGCTGCATTGGCATCATTCGTTGCCTTTACCTTACATCCTGTAAGCTTTGACAATTCTCCTGCCACATCCACGCTTCCCCATCCAAGGTTCACACATTCATTAACTTTTGAAAACTCAAAACAGCTCCTGAACTCCAACTCCGAGTCCGATCACATCTTCCTTATCAAAACCATTTTGCTTTGCTGTGATCATTCACTGCCTGTGCAATATCTGGCAGGATGTTCTTTCCATTTTCTTCAGTTCTTGTCTTGATCTCCCATTTTTCTTTTAATGTTCCATCTTCTGCAAACAGTCCCATCTTTTATAGTTGTTCCACCGATATCAATTCCATAGATATATTTCATACAATTATTCCTCCATCTGTCCTGTAACACGTTTATAAAGTTCTTCTGCAGCATTATATCCCATCTTCTTCTGTCTGTGGTTGATTGCTGCTGCCTCTACGATGATTGCCAGATTTCGTCCTGGACGGATCGGAAGTGTATGTGCTGCAACTTTATTGCCAAATATTCTACGTATTTCTCTTCTAATCCTAAGCGGTCATAATCCGCATCTTTGTTCCAGTCTTCCAACTGAATGACCAGATTGATCTCCTGCTCCATCTTAACGCTTTCAACACCATACAGATTCTTAACGTCAATAATACCGATTCCTCGCAGTTCGATAAAGAACCTTGTAACTTCCGGAGATGTTCCGATCAATGACTTCTTGCTGACCCTCTTGATCTCTACAACGTCATCAGATACCAGACGGTGTCCTCTTCGGATCAACTCTAAAGCTGCTTCACTCTTACCGATTCCACTCTCTCCTGTGATCAGGATTCCTTCACCAAATACATCGACCAAAACTCCATGGATCGTGATGCTTGGAGCCAATACAGTTCCCAGCCATCGGATCACTTCTGCCATAAATTCAGATGTCGTATCCTGAGATATCAAAACCGGTACCCCATACTCTTTCGCAACTTTTATCATCATCTCACTTGGATGCAGATTCCTGCAAAATACGATAACTGGAATTCCCGCTCCGATAAATCTCTTATAAATATTTTTCGCATTTTCAACATCTTTTTCTACCTCTTCAATAAAAAGTGTTCTGCTTTTCCGATGATCTGAACTCGATTCTGTCCAAAATTTTCAAAAAAAACCTGCCAACTGTAATGCTGGACGGTTGATCTCTGCCTGTTCAATGTAAACTTCTTTTGAATTGATCTCTGGTGTGACTTCTTTTAAATTTAATTCCTTTACCATATCATATACTGATACTTTATGCTCTTTATCCATAATTCTTCTCACTTTCTGCACCTTTGATTGTCTGTCTCTTTCTCTATTTTAACATATTTCCTTACTGCTTGGAATCGTGAAAAAAACCCATAAATAGACTCTGCAGTACTTTTGATTCATGCCGGGAACATTTAAAAGTTCCGTAACTGTTGCTGTCTTGATCTGTCCAAGATCTTTAAAATACTTCATTAATTCTTTTCGTCTCTTTGGTCCAACACCTTTGATGTCATCAAGAACAGAATGTACTTGCCCTTTTGCACGCAATGATCTGTGATATTCGATCGCAAAACGATGGGCTTCATCCTGTATCCTTGTCACAAGTAAAAATGCTTCGCTGTTTGGCGCAAATATGATTTCCTCGTTGTTATAATACAAGCCTCTCGTTCTATGATCATCATCTTTGACCATTCCACATACTGGAATATCAAGTCCCAAATGATCCAGCACACGAAGTGCAACATTGACCTGTCCTTTTCCTCCATCCATCATCAGAATATCCGGAAATTTTGTAAAACTGCCAAGTGTAGTGTCTTTTCCTTGTTCTTTCAGTTCTTCTAGCTCTTTCTTTCCATGAAGAAATCTTCTGGTCAAAACTTCTTCCATACTGGCATAGTCATCCGGACCTTCAATGGTTCTTAAACGAAACTTACGATAATCTCTTCTTCTTGCTTTTCCTCTTTCAAATACGACCATGGATGCTACGGTCTGAAATCCACTGATATTAGAAATATCAAATGCCTCCATTCGATTCAAGCCTTCCATCCCGAGCAATTCTTCAATCTCATGAACTGCCCCGATCGTCCTTCTTTCTTCCCGTTTGATCTTTTCACGATCCATTCTTAATACATTCTGGGCATTTTCCTTTGCCATCTCTACCATCTTGTGTTTTTGCCCACGCACTGGTATCTTAAAATGTACTTTTTGCTCCTCGTTTCTTTGACAACCATTCTTCAATGATCTCCTTTTCTGAAATATCCTGTTCCAGAAAGATTTCCCCTGGAAGATAAGGTGTCCCCGCATAAAACTGTTTGACAAAAAGCTCCTAAAACTTCTTCCTTGGAACTTTCCTCATCTGCTTCCATATGAAAATGTTCTCTTCCAAGAAGCTTTCCTTGGCGGATAAAGAAAATAGATACAACAACATCCTTATCATCCTGTGCCATTGCAATAATGTCACGGTCCTCAAACGCATACGTATTGATCTTCTGACGGTCCATGATCCGCTCAATACTCTTGAGCAAATCTCTGTATTCCATTGCCTGTTCAAATTCCAATTCATCCGATGCTTTTTGCATTTTCTCCTGAAGCATTTTTGCAACCTGTTTATAATTTCCATTTAGAAACTTGATTGTTTCTTCGATCTGTTTTGCATATTCTTCCTTGGAAATATATCCCTGACAAGGTGCATGACACTGCTTGATATGATAGTACAGACAAGGCCTGTCCTTCCCTGTATCTTTTGGAAGTCTTCGGTTACAGGTACGGATCTTAAAGATCTTGCGAAGCAGCTCGATCGTATCATTTACTGCTCCTGCACTCGTATAAGGTCCGAAATACTTTCCTCCATCTGCTTTCATCTTCCTTGCCAGCATGATCCTTGGAAATTCTTCATTGACCGTTACTTTAATGTAAGGATAGCCTACAAAAAAGCAACATTAAAAAACGATAACACTCAACATACACGCCCACTTAAATGATTTTTTGCAATCTTGTAATTGTCCAATGTCAAACTTTAGACTTCTGGTATTTTATGATAAAAAATAAATAAACGATCGGAAGAAAAGCAGCATTTGAGAATTTTGCCACGTTTTTTTTTTACGGATTCGCAGCCGGCTTGGTGCGTTGTTTGAGCCTCTAAGAGTATCTGATTTAAAATACCCTTTTTACGAAGGCGAGTTTCGCAAAGGCGAGGAAAGCCGGCGGATCAGCGATCTGTAAAAACGTGAGGAAAATTTCTAGCTGCTCTTCCGATCGTTTATTTATTTTTTATCATATACTCGAAATCTACAGTTGGCCAACACACAAATTAAAATTCATACAACACTATTTCTTTTCGTCTCAATGTTTCCTGCACATCGATGACTCTCTGATTCTTACTCCCTTCCAATGAAGTTTTCCATCAAATCCTGTACAAAAGGTCCATCTACGATCACATCGCAATATTTCACAACATCCAGTGTCTTGATCTCATCCCAGCAGAATCCTGTATACAGCCAGATTGTCTTATTTGGAAATGTTTCTTTGATCTCTTTTGCCAGAACTGCAACTTCTACATGGTTTGCTGGGTGAAGAGGATCTCCTCCGCTGAATGTGACACCTGAGATATAGTCTGGTTTGATCGCTTCAAATAATTCTTCTTTTGCTGCATCATCAAATGGAATTCCCCTTCGATATCCCATGTGACTGGATTGTGGCATCCTTTGCATCCATGGGTGCATCCTGCCACCCATAAGACGGCTCGCAGACCATCGCCATTCAGCATATCATCCTTGGTAATATTATGGTAACGCATTTTACATGGATTTCCTTTCCGCAATTTCTGCCATTTTGGCATCGTTAAGTCTTGTATCTCCTTTAACTCTGGAATAAGAGAGATAGCCGTTCATACGGTCGATCTTTGTCAGATTTTTACTTCCACATACCGGACACACATCCATCTCTAATTCTTCGTGTCCACAGTCGTCACAGTATGCTAAAGACAGGTTGACTCCTTCATAGAATCCTTTATCCATCGCTCTTCTTACTAATGTTTTTCACTGCTTCTTTGTTATAGTTGATCGGATATTTTACATACTGAATCTTACCGCCGTTGCACAACTCCCAGAAACGTCCTTCAAGATCTTGTTTCTCGATCGGTGTGATGTCTTCTGTGACATGGCAGTGGAAGGAATTGCTCACGTATTCTCTGTCAGATACATTTTCAATAATGCCGTATTTTTTACGGAACTGCTTTTTACCTGCAGGCCGCAAAGGTTCTCTGCCGGTGTTCCATAGATCGCATATAGATTTCCGTCTTCTTCTTAAATTCTTCTACTTGTTCATTAATATAGCGCAATGTTTCTAATGCAAACTCACCATCTTCTGCTAAAGACTTTTGGTTGTATAACTGCTGTAATTCATTCAACGCCGTGATCCCAAAGGAAGCTGTTGCACTCTTTAAGATTGGTTTGATCTTATCATGAATCCCTAAATGTCCACCTAAGAATCCCCCTTCACAATATGCCAACGGATTCGTAGAGGCTTTCATTTCTCCTAAATATTCATAAGTCCTGATATGTAATTCACGGATCAGGTTCAAATAATAATCTAATACTTCATGGAAATCTTTACCTTCCTGTTTTGATTTTGCATAGATCATTGGCAAATGAAGGCTGACTGCACCGATGTTAAATCTTCCGACAAAAATTGGTTCGTCATTTTCATCTGCTGGTTTCATTCCGCCTTCTTTGTACCATGGAGAAAAGAATGCACGGCATCCCATTGGGCTGATGATCTTTCCGTATTTCTTGTACATGCTTGCGATATATCCCTCTCCTGTTAAAGATAACCAGTCTGGATACATGGTCTGTCTGGAACAGCGGATTCCTGCTTCAAATACATCTTCCAGCTCGCATCCCGGTCCATGAAGATTCTTGTCATATAAGAATACAAGTTTTGGGAATAACACAGGCTTCTTGTGTCCTTCTTTTCCCTGACCTTTTCTTCTAACATCTAACATGGAGATCGTTGCCATCTTCGCAAATCTTCCTGTTCCAGTTCCTGCTGTCATTGTGATAAATGGGTAGTCTCCACGGCTTGATGATACACTGTTAAATTTGTACTCTAATCCCTGGAATCCCTTGTTCAAATTCACGTTTGACATCTTTCAACGCTTCTTCTTCTGCGCGTTCTCTGGATAACCCTAGTCCTTCGTATCGTTCGATTCCTGCTTCATAGGATTTCTCGGCATATGGTTCTAAGATCAGTTCAATATTCGGTACCGTAAATCCACCATACTGCTGGCTTGCGGCACTTAATACAATATCACCGATTACATCAAAGGCAACATCTAATGTCTTTGGTTCGTTGTACCAGAGATTTCCCATCTCAAATCCGCCTTTTAACACTTCCTGTACATTAAACAGACAACAGTTCATCGTATCACGGCGGGCAGACATATCGTGAATATAAATATAACCGTCACGACAAGCCTGAATCTCTTCTGTTGTCATGAAGAAAATTTCTGATACAGCTCTTTGTTTAATTCATTAAAGATCAGACTTCGTTTGGTAGAAACTAGTGCACTGTCTGTGTTGCTGTTTTCCTTATCACCAATGTACATGATAGACTGGCTCTTCTTGTATACTTCGTCTAACATCTGTACAAAAATCCTGCTTATAGTTACGGTAATCTCTGTAGCTCTTTGCTACCAGTGGATTTGTCTGTTCTAATGCACCTTCGACCACATTATGCATATCTGAGATCGTAACTTCCTTCTTGCGCATCTGCTCCACTTTTTCCGTGACAAATTTGCAGATAAAATCAATTTCTTCATCTGTAAATTTTACTAATGCACGATATGCAGATTTATTCACTGCTACAATAACTTTCTGTACATTGAATTCTTCTTTTGTTCCGTCTTTTTTAATTACCTTGGTCATAATTCTCCCTTCCCTATCAGATTCTTTTATTCTTTACTCATTATATTGTATACTAGATGTAGTATTTTCATTTTTCTTTTTACACACTAGATAGTGTAGCTTTTCAAGTTTAACACCGCTATCTGGTAAAGTCAATGTTAACTTTTATCTCTTTCCCTTTATCTGTAAATCCTTCCAAGAGTAAGATTCTTACTATCCTTTATTTCCAGTTTTTTTGACAAATATTCTCCGAATGAGATCGACAATTCGTCTTCTTTTTTTAAAAATATCAGAAAGATTGCGATCTGTTTTTAATACATAAACAGACTTCGCGATCTGAGGTTCATTTACTAATTCTTTTTATAATCTTTTCATCTTTTTTTTTCCATTTGCAAAAAAAAGCACGACTTTTAGATGTCCAAAATTTAACTGCTGACTTTTATATTGTTTCCATTTCTTATTCGCATCTTTTAAGGACGTTGCCAAAAATGTCACCGACCTTGATGGTATTTTTGTTCCAGAATCACTCTGTGCCTTGTCGAAATCCGCATACGAATAACGAACCAATACTTTTTCTTTTCATTGAGCCGTTCAAATCCATCGCCAACACAAAACTATGATCTTCCACATCTTGTTGTTTGCTGCATCCTTGTATGCAAAATGCAATTAGCAGCACCAAAAGATACCCTCTATATTTTTTCATCTTTCTGTTCCTTTCTCCACATCAGAAATAAAATAAGTGGAAAAAAACAATCCGATCACCAGATTCCCATAGATAAAAACAAAAAAAATACCGTCTGATCCATGTTGCAAATGTTGTCATGATCCATGGACTGATAGCATAAATTCCTCCATACGACAAGATCAATCCCGCAGTCCTTCCTTTTGAAAATGCATGTTTGATGCTTTCATTTCCATAAAATAAATAGCCGCTGAACACACAAAATACTCCTACGATCCAAAATGCGATCAAAAAAAAATCCAGTCTTGCCATGATCCCTCCTGGCATTGCCACTCCCTGTGCCATAGACATCACAGGTTCTGGATCGATCATTGTAAAGTTTCTTTCCAAGAGAACCTACAGTACTTACAAATACTCCAAGAAAAAGGATCATCAAACCTGCAAATGATCGCATCCTGATCGGTCCATCTTTCATATCTCCACGATAAAACCACACGAACTCGATCGGATGCATCAGCGCAAATACAAGAATACTTCCATTGAGCATCTCTCTGCCACACCAACTCCTGACTGCTAACTCATCCCATGAAAGATTTGCCATACTCAAGATCAGTACGAAGATCAGCGGTAGCAATACAAACCAAAAAATTCCTTCCATTACTCTGCCTCTTTTTGTTAAACCTCCTGATTTATCAGATAAGCCAGAAGAAGCAATGGAAATCAATAAAAAATGTTGATTTGTCTGGAAGAAGATATTTTTTGTAAGAGACAAAATACATAAATAAAAAAAAGCTCCATTCAGCAGAAATCTTACATAATAAATGATGGCTGCAAAACGATATCTTTTTAGTACATTTTCAATAGAAACCCTCTTGCTGCATGATCTACGATCCACAAATAAATTCCTGCCATCACACTTGCCATGACCACCACAACAATTCCTGAATGATATGATTTTTTGTAGTGCGATCTGTGGAAGAAAACATTGCAGCTGCCGAAAATATTTCAAGAATCATAATTCGGTTTCCTTGTCTTGCCGTGATCGTTTGTGAATTTTATTTTTCATCCTGTTCCTCCTTTTGCCTTACCCTCGCCCCCTCTTTTTGTAAATTCTGGGCGGTATTTCATCCGCTTTAATGGATAACGTACCATAAAATCCTGAAAAGCTGTGGATAATTTTCCTTTTTCTTCGACCATCGGATGTGCATATGGCACTCCGTAATTTTCCAGATAAAATAAATGAATAAATATCGCAAGGAATCCTAAAAAGAATCCATATAATCCCCAAAAAGCACACATCATGATCAGGAAAAATTTCATCAACCGAAATGCACTTGTAAATAACTCATTCGGAATCGAAAATGTAGCGATCGCAGTCAACGCCACCACGATCACTACGATCGTACTGACAAGATGTGCATCAACTGCTGCCTGTCCAACGATCAGACCGCCAACAACACCCATCGTTCCTCCGAGCTGTCCCGGAAGTCTGATCCCTGCTTCTCTTAATAACTCAAACGATAATTCCATCAGCAGTACCTCCACGATCACCGGAAATGGAACTCCTTCTCTCGCCGAGATCAACGCCAGCAAAAAAGGCGTTGGCAACACCTCCGGATGAAATCCTGCAATTGCCACATAAAATCCAGGAAGCCCTATGGAAATGATCGCTGCCACATACCGTAAGATTCTTACGAATGTCGTAATTTCCCAACGATTATAATAATCATCACTTGCCTGAAAGAACACATTGAATGTTACGGGCAACAATAAAACCATTGGCGAATTATCAAGAACAACTGCAATCCGGCCCTCCATGATACTACTCGCAACCTTATCCGGCCGCTGCGTCAGCTGATATAACGGAAATGGAGTTTTACTGTCTTTTTCCAGATATTGCTGTAACATTCCATTATCAAAAAATTCCATCGACACAAATCTTATCCATCTGTTTCTGAATTTTATTTAAAATGTCCTTCTGTACCAGATCCTCAATATACATCAATGCATAATCCGTTTTACTTCTCGTTCCGATCTGCTTCTGGATCACTTTTAACCTCGTATCCCGTATCCTTCTACGGATCAATGCCGTATTCATCCTCAGACTCTCCGTAAAACTATCCTTGGGACCAACGATCGCCACTTCCTGATCCGCATTCTGTACCCCTCTTGTCGGGAATGATTTGCTGGAAAATAAGATAGCCCTTTAAGCTTCTCCATCCAGAAATAAAACCGTATTTCCAGATAAAACCGCTGTCATAGCATCTTCCATTGTATCGATCCATTTCAATCTGCGGATTCGATCACATATTGGCTGATTGCTGTTCTTTCCTGCGGAAAAGAATCCTGAAGCAACGGTCTGATGACGGATTCCTGAAGCATTTCTGTATTTACTAAGCCGTCCATGTATACAATATATATGCTGATTTCGTGGTCGATTCCGATTTTGAATTGTTTTTGTACCAGGTCATTGCAGTCTTGCATGACTTTGGTTGTGTATTTTATGTTTTGTTGGATGTGTGGGGAGATGGTGCCTTTTAGGTTGTGAGTTCTTGTGTGGAAGTGGTCCATGGGGTTTTTTCCTTTTTCTTTTTTTTGGATAGTATGTGGGATTTTGGCAGGTTATATACTTACGATATTGGTTTGCAATATTTTATATGGAATAAAATGTAAAAAATAGTTATTGTAAATATATGGTTTTTCTGGTAATATAAGAAACATAAGTCGATTTATAAAAACATAGTACATTTCAACAAAAAAATCAAACAAGCAATTCTTAAAATTCAAACACTGTAACTACAGTCATGTATAATATTGCAGTTCTACAATTAAAATTTCAGTTCAGAATTGAAGAATTTATGCACACAGGAGGATAACCTATGGCAGAAAAGCTAAAGAATAAAGTTACCGATGGTTTTCAAAAGGTCATCCCTACAGAGAACTCCCACCTTGTATCCATGTAGGTATCTTAAATTTCAACCAGATGATAAGCCCAAATTATTACCATAAATTCTGTCTCATGGATGAGAAAAAACGAAGGAGATATATAGTAGAAAATTTCAATTTCATATGTTAAAATTAAAGAAATTAAAGTATGCAAAAGAGAAACAACAAAGAAAGCCATTATATCAATGGGCAAAACTGATAGCTGCACAAACATGGGAAGAACTAGAGCAGGAATCAAAAAGGTAATAAATACATGGAAAGGGCGCTGGAAGAGATGATAAAAATCAGTCAGGATGAAATAGAAAGATACCTATATCTACGAGAAGAAATGGCAGAAAGCGATAGAGTCAGTCAGATACAAAGTGCAAAAAGGATTGGACGTAAGGAAGGAAAAAAAAGAGGGAGAAATACTAAAATTAATCACACAGGTACAAAAGAAAATAGCAAGGGAGATTCTCTAGAAAAGATAGCTGATGATTTAATCGAAGACGAAACTGTAATTAAGCCCATTTATCAATTAGTACAAGGAAATCCGAATAAAACAGAAGATGACATTTATCAGATGTTGAATTTACTTTAAAGCCTACAGAGCATTATGGAAAAAAATTATAAATCTCCGTTCATAAATACAAAAATTAATAGCCAATAACGTATAACATACACACCGTGGTGGTTTGAATAGCCGTCCGTGTATATGAGAAAAAACAAAATAATAATATAAAGGATCCAGAACCATTGAAATTTTGCCGTTATTTTGACAGGTTCGCAGCAAGCTTGGTGTGCTGCCTGAGCGAAGCGAGACAAGGAAAAGCTTGCGGATAAGCGACCTGTCAAAATGACGCATAAATTTCTTGGTCTGGATCCTTTATTATTTTGTTTTCTCATATACACTCCCCGACTACCATTTCAAACTACAAATTACAATTTACATCTTCCAATTAGCCGCCTCCACCTGCAATTCCACCATATGTCGATAAATCCCATCACAAGCTTTCAATTCATCCGGCGTTCCGTTTTCAGCAACAACCCCGTCTTTCAACACAACAATCTTATCAGCGCCATCCACAGTTCTCATTCGATGTGCAATAATTAATACAGTCTTATCCTTGATTAATTTTGATAATGCTTCCTGTATCAATGATTCATTATCTACATCCAAAGATGCCGTCGCTTCGTCCATCAGGATGATTGGTGCATCTTTTAAGAATGCTCGTGCTATCGAGATTCTCTGGCGTTCTCCGCCGGATAGTTCTGAGCCGTTTTCTCCGATCATGGTATCCCATTTCTGTGGCATTTTCTCGATAAAGTCTTCACAGTTTGCTAATTTTGCTGCTGCCATAACTTCTTCGTCTGTTGCATCTTTTCTTCCGATTCGGATGTTTTCCATAATCGTGTTGTTAAATAGTGTTACATCCTGAAATACAATGGAATATAGTGATAATAATATTTCTGGATCGATCTTAGAGATATCCATGCCTCCGACCGTGATCGTTCCTTTGTTGATATCCCAGAATCTTGCAGCTAATCTTGATACGGTTGTTTTTCCACTTCCGGATGGTCCGATCAGTGCGGTTACTTCGCCTTGTTTTGCGGTGAAGCTTACGTCTTTTAAGATCTGTTCATTTCCATCGTAAGAAAATCCTACGTGATCAAAGTTGATGTCATATCCCTGATTGCTTAGTGTTTTATTTCCATCCTGTTCTTCGTGGCTTAAGATTTCATCCATTCGTTTGCACTGTGTGTCTGTGGAGATGATCGCGGATAAATTCTCTAATGCTACCTGGAATGGATCGTACATTCTTGATACGACCAGCAGATACATGAAGAATGTTAATGCATCGATTTCTCCTTTTGCAAATAAGATTCCTCCGACTAAGGTTGTCGTTCCGATTCCTACTTTTTAAGATCAGCTGTGACAGGCATACGAACATTGCGTTGATCGCTTCGGATACTACGGCGTGTTTTTCAACAGCCTGAATCTTTTTGTTTAAGCCTTCCATATAGGTATTTGTTGCGTTGTATGATTTTAAATCTCTAACGGTTTCAGCCCTTCCTGAATTCCATCCTGGCATTCCAGTTTGTATTTCATTGCATTTTCATTTAATCGGTGTGAAATTGGTCTTGCACCGAATACAACAAAAAATGCAACTGGTAATACCCATACAGCTGCCAATGTCATTTTTACATTGAAAAAGAATAAACAGATCGTTACGATCGTTGTGGAACACATGGAACCGAATAACTGTGGGGAAAAGTGAGAACTTGCTGTTTCCAGCCATGCACAGTCTCCCATGATCGTACTTTGTAAGTTCTGCAAAGGTCCTTTTTACCGAAAAATGATAATGGAATCTTTCTTAATTTCTCTGCCAGTGTACGTCTTCTGACTCCACTTTCCACATAAGTTGCGAGGAATGTTGCGTTGTACTGGAAGTATGTTGTAATAATAATCAACAATATTGAAATAACCATTCCTCCGATATACATTGGCAATTTTGAACTTGGAATTCCACCATTTAAAATATCAGATGCTAGCAGATATAGAAGTCCGCCTGGAACCATAAATGCTAAGTTTGCAATTGTTACGATGATGACCGCTTTAATCATATCATTGACACCCTGTTCAGAAAGGGCATATTTATGTTTTAATCTTTCTCTCATAATTATAATACACCCCCTACTTTCCAGTTCACTGATTTGTTATATTCTTCCCACATATGGGCGTAAATGCCGTGACTCTTTAATAATTCGCCGTGGCTTCCTTCTTCTGCGATCGCTCCGTCTTTCAAAACATAGATACGGTCTGCATTTGTAACGGTTGATAATCGGTGGGCGATCATGATGACGGTCTTGTCTTTTGATAAGTTTTCAAACGCTTTCTGTACTTTCTGTTCGTTATCTGGATCTGCAAATGCAGTTGCTTCATCAAGGATCAGAACTGGAGCATTTTTAAGAAATGCTCTGGCAATTGAAAGTCTCTGTGCTTCACCACCGGATACATGAATTCCTTTGGCTCCGATCATTGTATGGACGCCGTCTTTAAATTTGTCGATGATATCCATACACTGCGCATCTTTTAATGCCTGCATAACTTCCTCGTCGGTTGCATCTGGTTTTCCAAGTCTGACATTTTCAAGGATGGACATCTTTAATAATTTGCTGTCCTGAAATACATAAGAAATCTGATTCATAAGTTCACTGCTTGTGATATCTCTCACATCAACGCCGCCGATCTTTACGCTTCCTTCTTTGACATCCCAGAATCTTGCGATCATGGATGCTAAGGTTGTTTTACCGCCGCCAGAAGGTCCAACAAATGCGACATGTTCTCCCGCTTTGATCTCAATGGAAATATGATCGACTGCATTTTTCTTTGCCCCTTCGTATGCAAATGTTACATCCCGAAGAGATACGGAACTGTCTTTTGGAATCTGTCCGTTGGTTGTCTCTTTTAATGACTGTCTGTTCATCACATCACCCATACGTTTTAATCCATCAACGACCTGCATCTGGGCTTCGCCTGCGTATGCAAGTTTCATTAATGTTGTTGTTAAAATTGGTGTAATGATGATATAGAATAATAAGTTTAACCCAAATGCTGCTGTGATCTCATGTCCGCCAAATACATAGGCTGCAATGATGATAAATACAAAAATGGAATTGACCGCTGTTGTAAATCCAACCATTGGTTTTCTCATTTTTTCGTAAATCCCAGTGTCCATTTTTCATATTCATCAATTGCTTCTTTGAATCTCTTAAATGAAAATACCGTCTGTCCAAATGTTTTGACAACGGGAACTCCACGAATATATTCAACCGCTTCTGCTGACATGACTTCCAAGGAATTCTGATACTGTTTCATACTTTCTGCCAGATCTTTTCCACTCATGGAACTCATGAATACGAATCCGATCGCTGCCGGGATCAGACACATGATTCCTAACCTCCAGTCAAAGACTGCCATTAAGATGATAAGTCCGATCGGTGTTGCCTTGGAAACTGCTTTATCTGGAAGGGTATGTGCCAGATATGTTTCTGTTGCTGCACTGGAATCTGTGACGATCTTTCGAATCTTACCAGTTCCTTCGCTTTCAATATATCCTAATGGTAATGTCATGATGTGGTTCATCATTGCTGTTCTCATCTGTGCCTGTACATGGAATGCTGCGATATGAGAGCACATGAGGCCCGCCATATAGATGATCATTCCAAGAATCGCAAATCCTACCGCACGCCATCCATAAGTGCTGATTCCTGCTGCCTTTGAGAAATCAAATCTGACTCTTAACACTTCCTGCATCACTTTCCAAATATAATAAAATGGAACTAACGCAACAAATGCACTGATCGCTGCAAGAATGGTTGAGAGAATGCTTAAATATTTGTAACTGCCTGCGAAATGGTATAACTGCTTTGTCAGGCTTTCTTCTTTTCTTTCTTTTCTTCCATTATATTCACCTCCGTAAATTATTTATTGTCGGACAATTCCATCTGTCTACTGTCCTTATTTAAATTGTGCTTGCGCTTATATTCAAGCAGTGCAGCCCCGTAATAATTCTTAAATGCTTTTGCAAATCTTGATTGTGTCGCAAATCCTACTGCATCACTGATCTCTGATATTTTCATTGAATTTTTTTTTCAGAATCAATTCTGCTGCCTTTTTCATTCGGATCTCATTCAATAATTCGCTGTATCCTCTTCCATATACTCCCTGGAAATAATTCTTAAGACTTGTCTCACTGATTCCAAAAATGTTTCGCAAGTGTCGCTGCAGAATATCGTTTGCTTAAATCTTCTGTCAGAATATCCATGGTCTTTCTCGCAATCTGAATCTGTGAACCTGAGTAGTACACCCTGTTTGTCTCCACTGCATCCCTTTTGCTGCAAAGAACCTGAAGCCACCGGCTGACATCCACCACAAGAAGATTCATATCTGCATCTGCTTCAATGTCATCTTGAATCACTCTCACTGCCTGTTCAATTCTTGCATCTGCTTTTTGAAATAAATGGTGTCTCTCTTCCCAGAAACCGTTCTTTTAATTCAACGCTCATTTTGGTATTCCTGCCATTTAATGACAGTTCTTTGTCAAGTTCTGGACATGGATACAAGATCAACTCCATTCCATGATACTGTGCTCTTGGATAGTAAAATTCATCCGCTTCTCTTGAAGCAGTCCCATAGTCGATTGAATATTCCCCGGTATCCACATAAGTACCGCCACCATTTTTCAAAAGAACCTCACACTTGCCAAAGGAAACTGAAATTCACTGTCATGACCGCTTCCCCTTCGTAGGCCTGAATCTGGACTTCTGGGATTCTTCTTGATCTGATATCAATATACAAAAAGCTCCAGATATGAGCTGATCCGATAACAGACGATCTTTCCTTTCTCTCCTGAAAAATCTGATGGCAGGATTACTTCTTTTCATCATTCATGAAAAACTCCTTCTCTCTTCCTTTCTTTTTATAATTTACGGTTATATGTTAGTATACACTAACTTTTGATTCAAGAACAAAACAGCAAAATAGCTCCTTTTAGCATCTGGTTTGTTCTTGATTTTGTCTTTTTGGTAAAAAGAATCCTGTTTTATGGAATCTCCTGCAAACAAAAAAAAAAAGGATCATCACAAAACATGATAATCCTTTCCAATTTGTTTAAAATTTCAAATTCTAAATCTCATTATTTTCTAATAATATCAGTTGCACTGAAGACTTTATCACCTTTTGCCTGCTTTCACACCCTTAGCTTCTAACAGCTCGGATACTGTACAAACTTCATATCCTTTCTTCTTAAGGATCGGTAATACTTTCTCTACTGCTGCAACAGTTGGCTTATGAATATCATGCATTAACACGATATCTCCGTCTTTTGCATGTTTTAAGATTGTTTTAACAGTCGCATCTGTGTTCTTTGTCTTCCAGTCTAAGGTGTCAACACTCCAAAGGATCAGTGGTGTATCAATTCCTTTTTTAACATTCTCATTGATCGCTCCATATGGAGGTCTTACGCTGACTGGTTTACTTCCACATGCTTTGTAGATCGCATTCGCTGTCTTGTCTTCCTGTTCTCTTACCTGTGCAGCACTTAACTTTGAAGGTATGTATGATTCCATGTGTGGCTTGATACTTCATTACCTGACTCTAAGACTTTCTTGACTGTCTCTGGATAATAATTTGCATTCTGTCCCTAACATGAAAAATGTTGCTCTTGCATCGTTCTTCTCTAATGCTGCTAATACTCTTTCTGTATTTCCTTTTAATGGACCATCATCAAATGTAAATGCGATCAGTTTCTTTGTCTTATCGATCTTTCTTGGAACGTAGAGTGATTTCTTCAATTCTTTGTCTGTTCCTTTACCGAGCAGATCATCATTTGCCTTTACCATGTATTCTCCCATGGATTTGTTCACTGATGCATAACTTGTTCTTCCAAATCTTGTCGTTACAAAAAATATTCCTGCTGCGATCACCAGGATAATGATCAATAGTGCTGCAACTCTTCCTTTGTTGATGCGTCTTCTTTGTCTTCTTCTTGCCATTGTACCCTTCTTCTTTCCTTATGATTTTAATAATTTAAATGTATCTACATCCACAAGTCCAAGGTCTGTCAGTCTTAATGATGGAATCACTGGAAGCGCCATAAATGATAATGTGATAAATGGATCAATATCTCTGGATATTCCAAGTTTCCATGCCTTCTGTAACAGCTCATCGATACCTTTCTGGATGTCTTTCGCCGGTTTCTGGCTTAAAAGCCCCCGCAACCGTCAGCGGTAAAAGTACCTAAAACTCTGCCTTCAGATACCAGTGCGTATCCTCCCTGAATCTCCTCTATCGTCTGTACAGCTTTGATGATATCTTCGTCATTATCTCCTGCCGCAATGATGTTATGTGAATCATGTGCTACAGATGTTGCAATCGCACCGTTGGTTATCCATATCCCTTGATCGGTGCCGCAGCTGCATTGCCTGTTCCGCGGTGACGTTCAAATACACATAGTTTAGAATATTCACTATCTGGAGTAAATAACCCATCCTTTGATGGAACCTCTTCCTGTAAAAACTTCGTGACGATCTGCCCTGGGATCATTCCGATCACAGGGATCTTTCCTTCTGCTTTTACCTGAATCTTATCTTTGGAGATATTCTTTAATACAACGGTGTGAAGCATGGATTCATTCACTGGTTTTGCTTCTTTTGTAAAGAATTCTGTGTTCACAATTCTTCCTTGTTTGTATACAGAATGTACTTCGACACTCTCCAAAGAATCAAGGATCACGATGTCCGCATCTTTTTCCCTCTTCTAATACTCCGATATCATTTAAACCATATGTCTTTGCAGCATTATATGTTGCCATCTTTACCGCTGATATTGGATTCATTCCAAGCTGGATACTCTTCTTTATATTGTAACTAATATGTCCTTCATTTTCAATAGTATCAAGATGTTTATCATCGGTACAGAACATAAAATGTGCAATAAATTCTGGTTCTTTGACAAGTCCCGGAACTATATTTTCTACATTCCTTGCTGCACTTCCTTCACGAACTAAGATTTTCATGCCTGCAAGACATTTTTCTTTGGCTTCTTCAAAAGATGTACATTCATGATCTGTCATAACTCCTGCTTCCACATATGCCTTTAAGTCTTCTCCGCTAAGTCCCGGTGCATGTCCGTCAATGACCATTCCTTTTACACAGCTCTAATTTCTTCATGATCTGCTCTTCTTTGCTTAGAACCGCTGGATAACACATCACTTCTCCAAGTCCTAAGACAAGCGGATGGTCCTTCCACTGCTTCATATCTTCCGCCGTAAAGTCTGCCCCATTTGTCTCAAATGGTGTCGCTGGAATGGATGAAGGCATCATGACATAGATTCCAAGTGGGGCATCGCCTGCTGCATCCAGAATGTATTCCATCGCTTCATTTCCTTTGACATTGACAAGTTCATGGGGATCTGCGATAACCGTCGTTGTACCATGCGGCATAACTGCTTTGGAAAATTCCATTGGTGTCGCCATACTAGATTCAATATGTACATGTGCATCAATGAATCCAGGTGTGATATATTTTCCTGTACAATCTATTACATTCTCCCCTGAAAAATGACCAATTCCTGCGATTTTTCCATCTTTCACTGCAATATCTGCCTGAAGGATCTGTTCATTTTTCACATCAACGACATTTCCATTTTTAAAGATCACATCATACATCATTCTTCCTCCTTAAATTTTACGATTCCTACATAATATTTCTTATCTGTATCAAATAGCATATTCCAGTCGATTTCTTCGCACTCTCCACAATTCGACCAGATCAATTTCTCTTCTTCCTCATCAAATCCTGTGATCGTCACCCAGTGCCAGTTATCTTCTCTTAATTCATGCGCCGGATGTCTTAAGATCAGAAATGCAACTGGATGGTCTTCCTTTAATGCTGGCAAGATAAAATCCAATGCCTGTTCTCTACTTTTGGGTAAAAATAGCTGTTCTGAACTTAATGTGATTCCATGATCTTTTGCATATCTTTTGAAATCTTTCGCAAATCTCCCAATCAGTGGATATCCCATAAATCCAGGTTTCATATAGCGATACATCGTCTGCATCAAATTTAAATATTGTTCATAGTCTGCTGCTTTCTGACTATCTTTTATCGGATATAAATCTTTAAAATCTTCCCCTGACTGAGTGCATAAATAGCTGCAATATTGCTGCCTGTCACACTTCCACATCCTGCCAGGCGCTGAAAATCTCCTGGAAACCATTCCTGATCGCCGCCATATCCTATGGTTTTACCGTCCTTTATGATCTGTGGACAGTGAAGTTCTTTCCTCATAGTCTGTCCTTCCTGTTATACTCTTAAATTCATTGAATTCTTTTTATTTCTTTATGTTAAGATTGTTATCATTAGCAGATATGATCATTTACAATTTACAGAAAGGATGAGAACATCTATGAAAAATATCCTGATATCCTTATGTCTTGCACTATTTATCATCAGTGCATCCGTAACGATAACATTAAACTTCCGACCTTTATATTATCATGATATTTCCTCTTTGAAAATAGAAGAAACTTCCGGTTTTTCCAAAAAAGTGATTCGTGAAAATTATGATGCTTTGATTGATTATAATCAGTTCTTTTATTCTGGCAAATTAAAAACTGACCTTACCTATGTCAAGAGAGGGCAAGATTCATTTTGAAGAAGTAAAACGAATCTTTGTTGGTATCGAATATCTTTGCGTGATCACACTGATCTTATCTTGTTTCCTCATAAAAAGAAAAATAAGGTCACGAAATATTGATTTTTTGAGATCAGCTTCTATTATAACTGTTTTATTACCCGTAATCGTTGGTATTTTATGTGCGTTCAACTGGGATGCCGCTTTTACTTTGTTTCATGAGATCATGTTTCGAAATGATTATTGGATTTTTGATGAAGCTACTGACCCTGTGATCATGATCCTTCCAGATGCATTTTTCCTTCACTGCGCCGTTATGATCATCTTACTAATCTTAATTGGCAGCTTACTTTGTATGGGATTTCGTTCTTTTTTCGACACAGGTTTATGCTATAATGGATAGATATTAATTATTTGTTTCAAATGTTACATTTTTTTATTAAGCTAGGAGTTTAGCAATGAGACTTTCAAAAATAAAAACAAAAGGAAATCCGATATGTAGTCTGGAAATACCGATTAAAACGATTTCTTCCACATATCTTAACACTTTGCCTTGCTGTTATTGTTGCTGGCGGAGCTTTTAGTGCTTATTCGGTATATCATAAAAAGCATCAAAAAGCAACTGGCAAAAACAATCTGAGGTCCAGCGTGAAAAAGATGTTAACACTGCTCGTAAAAAAGGCACAAAAGAAAAAAAACAACACTGAAACCTTGGTATACTTACCACAGCATTGCCCATGCAATGGGCGGGCTTGATGGCAAAGATTATTTGAATTCCATCGATGGCTTTTACCCTGCTTATCAGAAGGGTTATCGTGTCTTTGAAATGGACATCCTTCTTACTAAGGACAACGTTGCGATTGGGAAGCACCAATGGGGTCGGAAACTTTCTGATCCAACCAGTAAAAAAGGCGACCCAGTCAGTTACCGTAAATTCAAAAAATACTAAGATCTATGGGAAATATACACCAACTTCTTTCCTTGATGTATTGAATCTCATGGAAAAATATCCTGATTTCTATCTGATGACAGACTCAAAAAGCACAGAGCCTGCAGATGCAAAAAGGAATTTAATGTTCTTGTACAGACAGCTAAAAAGTCGGTAAAGAAGACCTCTTAGACCGTGTGATCGTTCAGGTCTACAATCAGAGAATGTACTGGGCTGTAAAAAGCATGCATCCATTCAAGCATTTTGTATACACCACTTACAAACAGCCAGATGCAGCATTTTATAAAGTCGTAAAGTTCTGTAAACAAAATGGTATTGAAGCGATCACTTCTCCTAAGAATGATATCAATGATTATCGTATGGAACTGCTTGCAAAACAAGGAATTTATTCATATACACATTCCGTGAATAATGCTTATTTTGCGAAAGAGTTTATGAAACTTGGGGTTTATGGAGTATATTCTGATTTCCTTAGTCCGGCACAGGTGAATAATAGTTATATTAGGGCGAATTGTCCGAGGTTTGCTTCACGGTATGTGAAGACTATTATGCCGGGCATCAATCAGTAAATCCTGTAGGTAGTCTTTAGTATATGTGACAGAAATAAGATAAGAACAAATATTTATAAGAAACCGATGGCAACACGCATATTTTAAGAGCGTTTTTTACAAATCGCCTATCCGCGCCTGTTCCTTTGAAAACTGATATGTAATGACCTTTGTCAATAGTAAATTAACAGAAATCACAACAAATTTTTATTTTATTGTTTCTGAAGATATCCAGAAAGAGTTCCGATGTATCAGTTCCCGGCATTGGCCACTCTGATATACGTGGATTGGTTACCAACAGGTCAATGGTCCGCCGCGAACTCTAGCTGTCTCCCTCACGTGGATCACAGATATTACTGTGCCAACAGAGTTTCCTCGTAGATAGTTCAAACCTAAACATGTTCGAAACTCTTTCGGGATGCCTTCAGTTGCAACTTTAATTACAGGCTGGATGATGTATGCGGCAGAGACCGGCTTGCATCATCTTGATTATCATTTATAGCACATCGATCAGTATGTCAAGACTACACAGTACCGCCTTTGGCGGCTGGTCTTGATATGGTGATCGATGTGTTATATTATATTAGTAAATATTATCTGTCATCATTCCCCATATGAAACAAGCAAGCTCTCTTGCAATTGCTGTTTTTGCAATATTATATTTCTTGCCATCTTTCAGAACCATCTTATAATAGCGCCGTCTCAGACGCTCATTTGCCCTGTCTGCATAATTGATTACCTGCGGTGAATTTCCCGCCTGTCGTGATCTTAAGACTCTTGATTTATATCCGATCTTTCCACGGGTATAACTTTGTGCGGATTCTACCAACAGTCTGCGTACATGGGTGTTCCCTGCTTTTGTAATGCCAAGTCCGTTTCTGTCATCGCCACTGGAATGCTGTCCAGGTACCAATCCAAGATACCCTGCAAACTTTCGTGCAGATACAAAACGCTGAAAGTCTCCAACTTCAACAATTACAGATAACGCAGTATGTGTCTTGATTCCTAGAAAACAGGTTAACTTACTGACAGATTCTGTATACTCTTCTTTGGATGCTAGTTCTTCAATCCTCTGATCCAGACGGTTCAGTTTATCTGTCAGAATTGTATAAGTCAGCAGATATTCATCTAGGATCTCTTTGTAAAGCCCTGCTGGTTTTAATGATCTCAGCCATTTCACATGTTTTGCTGTCCAGTTACCACTTCCATCATACTGATAACCCTGACGTAAACAGAAAGAAAGGATCTGTTGTTTGATCTTTTTCAATTCCGCTTTATGATCATCACGCATACGGATGAATTCTTTTGTCTGATTATCTGTTTCCGTTGGAATATGTACCGGACTGTAATTGTGCTGTGCCAAGGATCTGGCAATGATCTCCGCATCTCTTTTGTCTGTTTTGATCCGTCTTTTGCTTCGTTGTTCGAGCATTGTAGTTGGTGCAAGGATCACACATTCCACATTAAAATTTTCCAATTGATGATACAAAAGAATACCCAAGGCATCCTGCTTCGTAGCCACACACAAATCTTGTATACTCTCCATATATAGTGCGAAGAAATGCAAGATATCTTAATACATTCTTGTAACTGGCTGGTGTTCTCTGGTAATGAGATGCCTTTTCATCTTCATATTTGCAAGAACAAAGAGTAAAACTTTCCTTATGAACGTCCATTCCTACGTAAACTGTGTTATAATTCATATAATGACCTCCAATTTGTATGCGGTAATCCCTGTTACCATTGTTAGTTTCAATTCATAGTATACAGGTAAATCCACGATCCTACAAACTTGGGGGTCATTACATATTGTCTCCCTCGCTGCGAACCAAAATGTCCGCAGCTACGGTCAGACATTCAACCACAGGGCGCTACGAATTTGTAAAAAACGCACTTAAAATATGCTAATCGTTGCCATCGGTTTCTTATAAATATTTGTTCTTATCTTATTTCTGTCACATAAAACTGAAGACTATTCAAACCACTACACAGTGTGTATGTTATATGATATCGGTTATTGTATTCATCAACTACTTCGTAGATCTGACCTTGGATTAATTTCTATGAATTATCAATCACATACTCATCAAATAATGGTAATGTAAAGTATACATATCCTCTCATTTCACCTGACAAGATTCCCTTTTTTTATCAAACGTTTTCGATATGGATTAAATTCATTCGTCTCCATTCCTAAACGTTCCCGGATATCTTTGATCTTCCCACCATCAACCTCTGCAATTCCTCTTGCTACTATCCTATCTTTCTGTGATAATTCTGACCAGATCTTATCATAAACAAATTCACTCAAATACTGTTCATATTCATCAATGACTGCTTCGTAATCACCCTCATGATTCCATGTTAAATATCCAAGAACCTGAAATGCAAATGGATAACCTTTTGTAAGTTCTGCCATCTTCGCAGCATGTTCTGATTCAATTTTAAAAATTGTTTTATATTTATTCATGATTGCCCGATTATTTAACGGTTTTAATTGTATCTTTGGTGCTCTATATAAGAATGTAAGATTCTTTTCATTCTGTAACTCATCGATGTTCTCATATAAACCCGTTGCTAATAAAAATACTGGTAGATCCTGCCTTACAAAAAATCTGAAAAAGATCCAGCAAAAACCTGCATAAATTCATTATTCGTAACTTCATCAATTGTGATCAAGAGCCTCTTCCCATTCTTTTCATCTTTTCCAGAATTGCTATGATCGCTGTCTCTTCATCTGTAATTGGTGACATTCCTTCAATTGCTACTCCAAAACCGAAAAATGATAGATCAATTTTGGCAGATTTAATGATTCCAGCACATACCTTGTTGCTATTTAACTTTGATAAAAGTCCTTTCAATAAATCTGTTGCTGGATTCAATTCTATTACGATCCATTGATCATTTTCTCTCAATTTCTGTGAAATCTCAGTCATCATTACTGTTTTTCCTGAACCTCGCACACCGGTAATTATAAACATCTGCTGATTGATCTGTTCTGCCGTAAATGTATCAATGATCTCTTTCGTCTGTACTGGACGTTCCACTGGTTCTAACGGACTTTTCCCAAATGTAAGTGTAAAAGGATTTTGCATTTCTTATCACCTCTTATCTCTTTTACTGTTCTTTACTGTTTTTATACTATTTTACTGTTCTTTACTGTTTGTGTCAACATCCCAAATCTTACAGCATTATGATCAAAATTTGAGCCTCATCTGATTCCACTTCACTCCTCCATGCTCAGACTCAGACACTCCTCATTCTCAAATCCAAATTTCGCATAATAATGCACCAAATGATCCTTACAAGTAAGCACTAATCCTTTTCTTTCCTGCTTTCTTGCATCTTCGATCGCACATTTGATCAACTCTCCGGCATACCCATGTTTTCTGTATGCAGGTATCGTATTCACCCCAAAGATCATCTGCCACGCTCCACTTTCATTGTGCAACTGAGCTTTTGCATACATCTCATCTGTCAGATCTTCTTCATCCGTTACAAATCCATCTACAAACGCAATTAATTTATCTCCATCAAACATCAGCCAGAAATGATCAGCATAGTATTTTAATCGTTCTGCTAATTCTTCTCTTGTTGCTGCTTCTGCTGGTGGAAAGCATTCTGCCTCTACAGATGTTACTGCTTCTAGATCTTTGATTGTTGCGGTTCTTATATTCATATTTTCCCCTTTTTTGTTTCTTGTAGTTTATTATATGTATTTATTTTAACACGGTGTTATTGTATGATGTAAGTATAAATAAGTGGGAAAAACATTTTGGAAGAGGAGGAAAGTAAAAAGTATGAAAAAAAGATAATTATAGGCGTGATGATCGTAATTTCGTTTGTATTTGTGATGAAAATCAGTTGTGTTCAATCACAAAATATTATGGGAAATGAAACATCACAAGAAGAAAATTGCGAACAATTAAACTGGACATTAGAAAACGGAATTTTGATAATATCTGGTCCGGGTAAAATACCTACGGATTTTTTTTGAAGATAATTTAATTGATCCAGATCAACCAAAAGAACTGATTATAGAAAGAGGAATAACAGAAATTGAACCAGATGCATTTCGTGAGTGTAATAGTTTAAAAAAAGTTACATTACCAGATGGATTGGAAACAATTGGACCCCGAGCATTTCAAGAGTGTCAGAACTTGGATTATATTGAAATTCCAGATACAGTTACTTACCTAGGAAGAGAATCATTTATACTATGCAGTAAATTAAAATATGTAAAATTGTCGGCTAAAAAAGTATTAGCGGCTTAGCGTTTGAAAATTGTGCAAGCCTTGAAAGTATCTGTATACCAGAGGGAGTTGAAACAATCCATAGGTATGCATTTAATTTCTGTGGACGATTAAAGATGATCATGATTCCAAATAGCCTAAAGGATATTAACCCAATGGTATCATATGCATTTCAGTAAAATTGGTTGCCATGGATGATAATCCGGTAATAGAAGAAGCTGTAAAAAAGATTTCCGGAATTATCTTATGTAAGAAAAAAAAGATTATATATGCAATCACCGTAATAATGATTACAGTATAGAAACTGCAACGAAAGATAAAGATGGAAAAGCAATTTTTTATATGTGAAAGATGCGGTGAAACATCTATAGGAATTTTACCAAGAGTACAGAAAGCAGTTATGAAAAACAGACATTTAGATATCAAAAGGGAAAAGAGCAACATCCATGGATTGACATTATAAAAAGTGATGGTACAAAATTAGCTAAAAGATATTATCAGATAACATACCCTAAAAATAGTATGTATCCTGGAACATATCAAGCAACGGTGAAATTAAAAAACGGATATGAAGGAAGCATGAATGTTGAATATACGATACTAAAAGCGCAACAATATTTACATAGAAATAGTAACAAAATGATCACAAAATCATGGGACGAACCATTTTATGTGAATCTCAATAAGTATCCATCAAACTGTAAGTTTCAATGGAAGAGTTCTGATCCTAAAATTGCATCCGTTGACATGCAAGGAAAAATAATAGGAAAAAAAAGAGGAACATGTAAAATTTATGTTTATGCAAAAGAAGATGAACATTATGAACGTTCTGCAACTGTAAGTATCAAAGTAAAAATTGTGCCGGGGAAAATCAAAAAAGATTCATTTAAAAAAAGAATATCAGGGAAACAACTTAAAGTAACATGGAAAAAAAAGATACTAGATATGATGGTTATTGGGTTGATTATGGTACCAAGAAAAATATGCTGATTCCAGACGATTAACAATTAATAATTCTAACAAAAACCGTATATACCTAAAAACCTGAAACATAAAAAGAAATATTATGTTATTGTTAGAGGATATAAGAAGGTGAAGAAAGGAAAACGATATATACCTGAGTTTAGCCCAGTAAATAAACTGACAATTACTATTTGATAAGGTTTTCATACTGACAGATAGATATTATTAGTAGTGCCAATACCGTAAAACATACACACTGTATAGTGGTTTGAATAGTATTTTTATTGTATGAGTCAGAAAGAAGATAAGAAGAACTATTTATAAGGATCCAAGGTGACAACATGAGCACTTTTTGAATGCGTTTTTACAAATTCGCAGCGCCCTGTGGTTGATTGTCTGACCGTAGCTGCGGGCATTTTGGTTCGCAGCAAGGGGAGTTATCAAAGGAACAGGCGCGAATCAGCGATTTGTAAAAACGCTTTCAAAAAATGCGGAGTGTCACCCTTGGATCCTTATAAATAGTTCTTCTTATTTCTTTCTGACTCATACAATAAAACACTACCTTCAAATCACAACTTAGTATTCTTCCTTAATATTACGGATCACTGTCATTTCCTGATTTGTAATATGTTTCTTCATAATCTTGCGTGCTTCTTCTTTTTACCTGCTCTGATCGCATTCACAAGCTCTTTATGCTCATTCAACAATACAATATGGTAATCTGTATCCTTTACATATTCCAGACGATAACGGTAGAACTGTTCTCTTAAGTTTCCAATGATCTGAATCAGTCGTGGATTCCCTGTTGCATCGAATATGATGTCATGGAATTCCATATCGCTGTCTGCGATGGCTGCATTATCTCCAGATTCGATTGCTGATTCGAATTCTACTAATGCCTGATCTAACTTCTCCTGTCCTTCTTCATCCATACGTTCCGCTGCAAGTTCTGCTGCTAATTCTTCTAAGGAACAACGTACTTCTAAAACATCTCTTAAATCTTTTTCTGTGATCCTTGCAACTTCTGCTCCCTTTCTTGGGATCATGACTACAAGTCCTTCCAGTTCCAGTTTACGGATTGCTTCTCGGACAGGTGTTCTGCTGACTCTAATCGATTCGCAAGTGCGATCTCCATCAGACGTTCTCCTGGTGCAAATTCTCCTGTGATGATCGCCTGTCTTAATGTATTAAATACCACATCTCTCAATGGCAGATATTCATTCATGTTTACCTTTAATTTATCGCTCATAGTTTCTTCTCCTCCTGCTTTTTTCCAATGTATCTTCCATACTGCTTTCTTATTTTTATGAAAATACATTATTGTATCGGTCTTACTACGTATGCCTGTTTGATATCCTCAATACTTCGTAATGATTCCATTGCATCGTCCGCTGTTTTCTTATCCTCAAAAATCGCGAAGATCGTTGGTCCACTTCCACTCATTAAAGCTCCCTTTGCTCCCTGATCCATCAGATGTTTCTTAACTTTCTCAATGATCGGATATTCCTTTGATCGTGACTGTCTCCAGTACATTCTCCAGACGATCACAGATTCCTGTAAGATCTTTCTCTTTCAGGCACTCCAGCATTCCATCGATATCCGGATGCTTCGAAAGTGCTGGAAGATCAAGGTTCTTATATACAAATGCTGTTGATACACTGATCCCTGGTTTTGCGATCAGAATATAGCAATCTGGCATCGCATCAACCCTTGAAAGTTTCTCTCCGATTCCTTCTGATAGTGCTGTACCACCCCAGATACAGTATGGAACATCTGCTCCAAGCGTTACTCCTATCTCACATAATTCATCGATTGATAATCCTAGATCAAACAGCTGATTCATTCCTTTTAATGCTGCTGCGCAATTAGAACTTCCGCCAGCCATACCTGCTGCTACCGGAATCCGTTTGCTGAGATTGATCTCAACTCCATCTTTAATATGATACTTATCCTTTATGAGTTTTACAGCCTTATAAACGAGATTTCTTCATCGGTTGGCAAAAATGAAAGATTACAAGTCATCTCAATCTTGTCATCTTTCCTTTTCTTCATTGTCAAGCAAATCATAAAGTCCAACCGTCTGCATGATCATGCGCACTTCATGGTATCCATCTTCGCGTCTTCTTAAAACATCCAGACCAAGGTTGATTTTTTCCATATGATTTTAGAACAATACTATGATCCATATGCACTCCTTTATCTTATGTGAAATAGTTTCTATCTCACACCTTGTATACAGAATATTATAGTATTGTTCTGAAAAAAAATGCAATCCTTATTTGCTAAAATATTTTCATTTCTTTTTACGATTAAAAGCTTATCTCCTGGTTTGATATCGGAAATGTCCTCATTTTGCTCCCGAATGCTCTCAACCGTTGTAAAATACGCCTTGGCAATAGACCATAGAGTGTCTCCTTCTTTGACGATATACCCAACGATCCCTGGGATCTCACGTATTTTTTCGTAGTCTAGCGGTCCTTGCTTCATATCCGTCATAATCCGCTGTCTGACTCTGTGAAAAGCGATAAAATCAAATAAAACAGAAGCTCTGATCTCTATCTCTTCTCACCTTCTGTTGGAATCGCTGTCATCTGATCTACCCGCACATCCAGCTGATAGTCCTCATTTCCAGTCAGATTCTTCGTCTCAACAAAAAATGTAAACGGCTCCATATAAGAACTGCTCATCACTGGTGTCATATCTTCTGTGGACAGATACAAGACATCTGCCATCCACACACCTTCTACAGATAATCCTTGTACTGTCATTTCCACATCGTCTACGGTTGCACTTCCTTTAACGGATAACACTTGCAACAGCTTTCCTGACTCTTGTTCCAGCCGAAAGCGTTTGTCTGCTTTCATCACCGCTTGGTTCTTTCCCGACCAGTGTCTCAAAATCGAACATATGATATTCTGGAATTAGCGTTTCTTCCATACTATATCCGTCATCAATATATGAAATCTTATGATCTTCATAAATTTTAATATCACAGTCGATCGTAACATCCAAAGAAATAATTCTTTCTTCTCCATCCTCATCAGGTCTTATCTCCAACTGCTGTCCTCCGAGTGTCATCCCTATCCGTCCGATCATTCCTGGCATACATTCATAACATTCCAGCTGCGTATCTACCGGAATCTCCCATCTCGCATACTGTACCGGCATCTGGGCATCTTCTCCAAGATATAATATAAATATATGCATTGCACCCTGAATCTCGATCATGTGCTCTCCAATTTTTGCCTGCAGATTTTCCATATCTACCTGTGTCCATAAAATCTGATAAATGTTCGCCTTATTTGCAGGAAGTACCAATTCTTCTTTTAATCTCGCGATATCCTTTTTATTTACGATCAGATCTGTATTTGTACATCTTTCTTTAACACGGATACATTTTCTTCATGAATTTCAATGATCCCTTTTTCTTTCATTTCTTCCGTGATCTGAAAGGAAAACGTCAATAATACACGAATGCTTATTTTCCTTGAATTGATCAAAATCGTATTGATGTCATCGATCGTATATTTTACTTTTTTACATAATCCGATGGGAGCACTCCTTCTATATGTACATATTCCTCAAACGGAAGTGAATATTCCAGCGATTCAAAATATGCTGACGTATCATTTGTACCATATAGCCCCTGAAATACAAATTCCCCTTTCATCCTTACCCGGTCAACCATCATTTCCGTTTCCTGTATCTTTACGATTCCTCTGGTCTGGATCATCTTTTTCTATATCTGGTTTTGTATCTGCAACATTGCAGTCCTGATCGATCGTGATCTGCATCTGTTTCTTCGCTTTCGCCACGATCCCATAAAATTCTTTTTCTTATCAAAATCCATAAAAAAATTCCTCCCTGTCTGTATATACAAATATATTCAGACAAGAAGGATTCTATGCATCACCCATTAGTTTTCTAATAACATCATACGGACATCTCTTGTGATCACGTCCTGGTAGCTGAAACTTACAGTTTTATTCTGGTCATTGCCATCTGCATTCTCTAACTCTACCAAAAAAGATATTAGGATATGTCTGTGTGATCACTCCCTTAGCTGTTACAAATTTATGTCGTCCTCTGTTTGCACTAATCTTGATTTTGCTGCCAATCTGATTCTTGATGGATTGGCGTACTCTGTTAAGATCTAATTGTGTCATAAATTCACCTCTTCCATATACAGAATATTCTGGAAATTCTATATAATGATTTTAATATTATAACATTTTGCCCAGTTTTTGTCAAATTTATGCATACAATATCCAGTTTTATCACTATTATTACCAAACAAGAAAACTGTACACCGATGAGGCGTACAGTTTTCTTGACATATTATATGGAGTTTATTTTTTATATGGAGTGTTTTAACTATTATAGACATCCTTGTCTAATTCATTTTCTTTATAGCTGACGATCACTGTCGTTGCCGCATCCAAGTTCTTCCATGCATGTTTTCTGTTTAAAGGAAGTGTTGCTGCGTTAGAAGTTGTTGTTTCTAGAAGATTCACAGAGAACCATCCCATGGACTTGATAAAGTATGCAAACAATCCAGCTAATGTTGCACCGCATACATAAACCCTACAAATGTTCCAATTGTCTTTCCTGCGATCTTTCCAAGTCTCTTTGGATCTGCCATGCTGCATAATGCAAGGCTTAATGATGCTAAAACAATTGGTGCGATTGAAACAGGTAGCATCACAGACTATCATATCTTCTTAATAAATCAACGTGATTCCTTTTTTCTTTACAAAATTCAACCCATTGATCTGACGGTCTTTCATCAGTTACCAGATAGGTTACCTTATCCCAATCTAAAAATTGTACAAATGCTGTTCTCTCAAATTTTGTATGATCTGCAAGAAGAGCTACTTCTAGTGCCTGTTTTACCATCTCTGTCTTGACATCTGCTTCTCGTTCGCTGGAGTCCATGATACCTTTGTCCATATCAAGTCCTTTACAGCTGAGCAGTGCAAGATCCACATGATACCTTCTAATATTTTCTTTTGCTAAGTTCCCTTGCAGAGGAGTCCTCATTGAACACGCCGCCTGTTGAAAGAATATGAATCTCTGATCCTGTCATCTCACGGAAAATCTCTGTTGATGAACTCAGTACGGTAATATTACGGTTTGCCTTCAGTAAACAGGCGAATGGCTTCCATGACAGTTGTACTGGCATCTGCTGCTATCGTTCTCTTCTGATCTAATACTTCCTTAAAGAGTTGCGCGATCTTAGCCTTTTCCTTTTGATTGATCGATGTTCGCTTGTAAAAATGGATATGTTCCTTCTGACTTGCACTGTTCAATACAGCACCACCAAATGTTCTCGTCAAAAAACCTTCCTTTTTCCAGCTTCTCAAGATCTCTTCGGATCGTCTCTTCCGTTACCTTGTAAATCTTACTTAGTTCGGATACTGTGACTTTCTTCTCATTCTTAACTTGTTCTCTTATATGTTCTAAACGGTTCTTCACGGGACACCCCTCCCTTATAAATTATCTAGCATAGTATATATCTTTATTTGTCATATACTTCTTAAATGTTCTGTGACTTTTCTTTTTATTCTATCATTGATATTGTGGAATTCAAAGACTTTTTTCCATGTTTTCCAACATTTTCAATTTTTCTCTCACAAGGGGATCTCTTTCTAGTTTTTATTTATCGATTGCTTCTGCTGATTCTCTCATGAATGCTACATCTTCAGGATCTAATTCTAATTCTGCAGATTTTTTTATGTTGTTCCAAATTTAGTTCATTCTAGATCGGAATCTTTTCGTTAATTAATAAATTAACATAATTGTCAGATAATTAACAAAATTATTCCTTGATTCCACAATTTGTCTGTTATGATTGTCTCATCACTTAATAATGAGAGGTAAAACTTATGGGATTTTTAAAAGGTAAAACAGCCATCATCACTGGTGGCGGAAGATCTGTATTAAAAGATGGAAGCTGTGGGTCTATTGGTTATGGAATTGCAACTGCATACGCAAAGGAAGGTGCAAACCTCGTTATTACAGGAAGAAATAAACAGAAACTTGCCGATGCCAAAGAGGAACTCGAGAGATTATACAATATCGAAGTTCTACCAGTCAAGCTGATGTAAGTGCCGATGCTGACAACGAGACAGTCGTGCAGAATGTCATTGATGAAACAATCGCCAAATTCGGACGGATCGATGTCCTGATCAATAATGCACAGGCATCTGCTTCTGGAGTTACTTTAGCTGATCATACGACTGAACAATTTGATCTCGCACTTTATTCCGGTCTTTATGCTGCATTTTACTATATGAAAGCATGTTACCCTCATTTGAAAGAAGCAAAGGGCTCTGTCATTAACTTTGCATCCGGTGCCGGATTATTTGGAAATTATGGTCAATGTGCTTATGCGGCAGCAAAAGAAGGAATCCGTGGTCTTACCAGAGTTGCCGCAAATGAATGGGGTCCTGACGGCATCAATGCTAATATCATTTGTCCACTCGCATGGACAGCACAGCTTGAAAATTTCCAGCAGGCTTATCCTGAGCCTTTGAAGCTAATGTTAAAATGCCTCCTGCAGGACATTATGGAGATGTTGAGAAAGAGATCGGAAGAGTATGCGTTCAGTTAACTTCGCCTGATTTCAAATATATGAATGGAGAAACACTTACCTTAGAAGGTGGAATGGGATTAAGGCCGTAACAAGACCTGCTGAGGATAGAATGTGTTTTTTACCTTTGGCATCCTTTTATATCAGCTATATGGAAAAATGCGGAGACATTCGTTTAATCGATCGTCTCCGCATTTTTATGCTTTTCGCTATTTTATTTTGTTCACTGACTCTGACAGATTATTCTTCATCGTCATCATCTTCCACCCACTGGGCATATCCAGTATTATATGTCGATGTATTTTCTTCTTCTGTCTTGATCTCAGAATCTGTTTTTACCTCTGCTTCTGAAATTTCTGCATCATTTTCATCTGTCTCTGATACATTTTTATCAGACTCTTCTACTGGATTCTTGTATTTATTGAAGATTTCCATGAATTCTTTTCCTGTGATCGTCTCACGCTGGATCAAAAACTCTGCTGCTTCGTCAAGAATGTCCATATTTTCACGAATGTATGTGACTGCTTTGGCGTAAGCTTCTTTTAACATCTTCATGACAACTTCATCGACTTTCGCTGCTGTTGTCTCTGCACAGTTCATAACTGCACGTCCATCTAAATATCGGTTTGTAATGGACTCTAAACCGATCAATCCAAATTCATCGGATTCTTCCAAATTGACGGTCTCATCCATCTTAACATTTTTTGAATGAACCTTCAGGACTTCACACGTCCTTTCAGATCTGGTTTTTCAACAATGATACGTCTGTCAAAACGTCCCGGTCTTAATAATGCAGGATCCAAAATCTCCTGGTCTGTTAGTTGCAGCCAGAAAGTACCAGTCCTTTATTGCTTTCAAATCCATCCATCTCTGCAAGTAAAGCATTCAATGTCTGTTCACGTTCATCATTTCCCACCATGCATTCCATTATCACGACTCTTACCGATGGCATCTATCTCATCAATAAATATAATACATGGTGCCATTTGCTGTGCCTGCTTAAACAAGTCACGAACTCTGGATGCTCCGACACCGACAAACATCTCTACAAAATCAGATCCAGAAAGTGAAAAGAATGGGACTCCCGCTTCTCCGGCAACTGCCTTGGCAAGCAACGTTTTACCTGTTCCCGGAGGTCCCACAAGCAATGCACCTTTTGGAAGCTTCGCACCAATCTCTGTGTATCGTTCTGGGTGATGAAGAAAATCTACCATCTCTGTCAGTGTTTCCTTCGCTTCTCCCTGTCCCGCAACATCTGCAAATGTCACTCCTGTCTTCTTCTCAACGTATACCTTTGCATTGGACTTTCCAACCCCCATCATGCCGCTGCTTCTTCGCATCATCATGACAAGGAATCCAAAATCACGATCGTAGGGATCAAACTGATCAATATTGATAAGAAAGTATCCATCGGATCTTCCGGTTCCTGTTCAAATGCGATCTTACTCTTGATCAGACGATTCACCAGTTCATAATCTCCACTGATTCTCTGTACCGTATATGTTGTCTTGTAAAAAAGGATTTCCCTCGTTCTTTGGTGTCACTTTCAACTGGCTGTCTGTGACCTTTACACTTTTTACCTGATCTTTATCAAGCATTGTGACAAATTTATTGTACGAAATCGTTTTCTCCGTTCCGTTTCTCCATTTTGTTAAAATCGAATTAAAAAAAGAAAGTACCAAGAATTGAAACGATCAGGAAGATTGCAAGAATCTTCGCGTTTTTCTTCTTGTTATCTTTATCATTTTTATCATTCTTATTATTCTGTTGATTATTCAAATGTCAGCTCCTCCTTTGATTCATAAGCACCATTATATGTTTTCTGATTTTATAAATCAATAAAACTATTCTAAACTTTTTTATAATTTTAATGAAAAATCACATCTTTTTTCGTAAAACTGGCTTTTTAGTACAATATATGGATAAGATTTTCCATGCTTCTGGTGCTCTTTTGTAACCCCTGTCAGTATCGTATCAATATAAATATGTGTCCGGTCTGCACTAAATTCTCTAACCTTAATCTTATAGCCGCTCCCCGGCTGTCTTCCATATCCGATCACATAATAAGTAAAACCACCTGTCGTATATGTAAAATGAAATGCTTCCCTCTTTTGTTCATCGATCAGTTTGCCTAACTGTACCGGGATCACACTTCTTCTACAGACAACATATACAACCTTCTGTTTTTCCCTCGTTCATCCTTTTTGATACATCCTGTCAAAATCACACACATAAATAATGCTAAAAATAAATATCCAGATTCTTTTGTTTCATGGATCTCTATCCTTTTTATCATTTTATGCAAATAGATTTAAGATAATACTTCCCCCGGATCATTATCGGTTTCGTTGGTTTTTTCTTCTATTATATGGTAGTTTTCTTTAAAATGAAGAACTGCCTGTTTTACTTTTTCTTCATCATTTCCATAAATCGTTGCAAGCACATCGCCTTTCTTCACAGGATCCGCAACCTTCTTTGAGAAAACAAGTCCAACCGTTGGATCGATCACACTTTCCTTCGTTTCTCTTCCTCCACCAAGGATCAAAGAGCAGATTCCCATTTCCTGTGCATCAATACTTCCGACAAATCCATCTTGTTCTGATCGTATTTCTTCTATAATATCTGCCTGTTCAAATAACTCTGGATGATCGATGTATTTCGTATCACCACCTTGTGCAGCAACAAATTGTTTGAATTTATCCAATGCTTTCCCACTTTGAATAGATTCCCGGACTCTCATGGATAGTCCTTCATCAAAAATCCTTTGCTGCACCGCCAAGGATCAGCATATGCGAAGCCAGTGTCTCAATAAGCCCCACAAAATCATCTGGTCCATTGCCTTTTAATGTATCGATCGCTTCTTTGACTTCCAGAATATTTCCAACTGCCATTCCAAGAGGTTCATCCATATTCGTGATCACAGCTGTCATCTTCCTTCCGGCACTCTTTCCGATCTCTACCATCTCCTTAGCAAGTTGTATCGCATCCGACTCTTCTTTCATAAATGCACCGCTTCCGGTCTTTACATCCAACAAGATCGCATCTGCTCCTGCCAGCTTCTTACTCATAATACTGCTTGCGATCAAAGAAATCTGATCCACCGTTGCGGTCACATCCCGCAATGCATACAACAATTTATCTGCTGGTGCAAGATCCTTCGTCTGCCCCATGATCGAAATACCAATTGAATTCACCTGTTCTTCAAACGTATCATCTTCAAGTTGTGTTGAAAATCCTGGAATACTCTCCAGTTTATCGATCGTACCCCCAGTATGACCAAGCCCACGCCCAGACATCTTAGCAACCGGGATTCCAAGCGAAGCAACAATCGGCGTCAACGCCAAAGAAGTCTTATCTCCAACCCCTCCCGTACTATGCTTATCAACCTTGATCCCCTGAATCTGAGACAGATCAAGCATCTCACCGCTTCGTGCCATTGCCATCGTAAGCTCATAAGTTTCTT
>VOFC01002720.1_pt1 | contig 44882 bp, 62 predicted proteins | sample 5384161 | NCBI WGS metagenome assembly VOFC01 (sample SAMN12384722, study PRJNA508395) | human gut metagenome | isolation source: healthy gut B | host: Homo sapiens | reverse complement strand
CCAGATTTGCTGCTAGTCCAGAAACTGCATTTGCGGCAGACACGTCACCACCGCCGCTGTTGATGCGTACCACGATTTCAGGCACAGCGCCAGCGCGTCAGATTCCTCCGTGAACTGCCGCAGGGGTCACTTCATCGCTTCATGTTTCAGAAGCGATGTCGCCGTAAAGAATGAGTTCCGAGGGATTGTCCCCCGCTGCTGGTTGGAAGTTCCAAAAGTGTTTATTCTTCTTCGGTTTTGCCTGCGGCGTTGCCGTTTTTTCCATTTTCTTTACCCCCTCCCTTAACATTTTTTTCTTCGCGCGCTTCAACTGCGCGGGCGTTTCGGTAGAAGTCTGAACCGTTCATTTCCATAGCTTCGCGGTCGCGGGGTGGAGAAACCATTCTGCACGCGCTTTTTCCGCCGCGGTGACTTCCTGTACCGGGTTCAAAGGCCCTGCGCCGGGCCGTTCCACTCTGCGCCCGTGTACGCCTTGCGTATCAGCGGGTCAGAGAAAAACCGGGCGCGGGAATGCGGCCTTTGCCACGGCTTCGGCGAACCATTCTTCATAGACTGGTTGGCAAAAATCATTTGCAAGCCACGTCCGATACATGGAACATTTTCCATGCGCCCGCGGACGCACCGGGCGCGTTGAAGTTCTTTACCAACAGTTCATAGGGGATTTCAGGGCCGCGCCGATCTGACGGCAGATAGCCGAACCCGTCAAAAGCCGTTCATTCATGTCGTGTGCTTTTCGCCCTCGTTCAAATCCACGATTGCGCCGGGGGCAAGTTCAATCGTGCTGTCGTCGCCCGCGTCTACTTGTGCGTCCTCTGGAATGATTTCACCGAACCCGCCGTCGCTGGACGCGGATTCTTTTTCGATAAACACCGTGAACATACCAGAAACCACGGCGGCGACAAGTTCGCGTCTGTATATCGCCCAAAGTTGTTTCAGCGCTTCAATGACCGGGGCAAGAAACGGCACGCCGCGGCGCATATGGTAGGCCACGACTTCGCCCGCGTCGTTGGTTTCAACGCCGCCGATGATATGCGGGTCAACAATCCCGTTCGGATTGCTCAACCTGTCCGCTTCGATCAGACAAATTCGCAGGTCGTAAGGCATATTTGCCCGCTTTGTCACGGGCAATGTTGCGATAACGTCACCGCTCATAAGCCAGTTCAGAAACGCGAGTTGTTGCAGTTCGTAGAAGTTGTCAAGCCGTTCAAGGTCGCAGGCGGTCGAATCAGCCCACAGCGAAAATTCCCGCTCGATTTTGCGTTCAAGGTCGCGGGCGGCTTCTTCGTCCATTCCCAACGCTTCATAGTCGATTTGACTTTTCAGCCGCAGGCCGGACCCGATGACGTTTGTTCGGCAGGTTTTCAGCGCACCGTCGCCAACGGAACGCCCATGTAGAGGTCGCGGCAACGTTGCCGCAGGGTCGATAAATTGTCCTGAATATCTTCCTTTGCGGACCCGCCGCCATACAGCCAGCCCGCAAGCGATTTCTTCGTATGTGATGCGCCCGTAATTCCCATACCCGCTATCCAGAATATCCAGCTTCCGGCGGGCGGCGGCGCGTTTTACCGCCGTTTGCGGGGACACGGCGGCAATCACCCGGTCTAATGCGTTCAAACCGCTTCACCGTCCTTTCTCACAGGTCCCGCGGCACTACCCGGAACACGCGGTTTCTTCCGCCGCGGGCTTCGATGTTTTCCAGCCGGGAAACCTCATTCGTCCAATACTTGATGCGTTCGCCGATTTCTGAAAGGTCGGCTTTCGTCAGGCTCCGCGAACCAATGGTATAGCTTTGATGCGTTGTTACCTCCAATTCGGCGGCAAGCCACGCTTCAAGGTGTTTTCGCGCGATTTCAAGCCGCGCTTTCTGTGATTTTGCCATTTATAGAATTCCTCCGTTCGTCCGTGAACGCCTGCCGCGCCGCCGCGGGGCGGGTGCTGTTGTGTCATGCTCCGGCGGCTTCAAAATCGGGTTTGCGATTTCCAGCGCGACGGTCGCATAGTTCCGAATGTCCAACGGCTCGTTTCGCTTGTAGCCGCCGTCTTTCAGGGTCCAGACGTATTGTGCTTTGCCCCGCTTGTAGCTGATAACCATTTTTTCGGCGGTTAGGCCCTTGAAGTATTCCTGCGTATACCCCCGGTCTTTCTCCCGCGGGAAGTGGCAGTAATTCGGCCCCTCTTCCTGCACCGCCAAACGTTGATATAAAAGCGCCTTTGCCTGTATCAACGCCCACGGTGAAAAGCGGGGTTTTTATGTTGTTTGCCGTTGACGGTCGGTTGAAGTACAGGGACTTCCGCGCCGCCCTTGCCCTTGATTGCAAACACGCGGCGGGCTGTCCGCTCCTTGCAGAAGCGGTAAACCTGCGTCGTGAAGTGTCCGCCGGAATCGACGCAGGCGCAAATGATTTTCAGGTGTCTTCCGTCTGCCGTTGTGAACGTCTGTGAAAGAAAGCGGTCCAGTTCGTCCCATACGGGCTTTAGCTTCAAATCGCCGTAAATGACTTGATACTTGATGCCCCAACTTTCCTTGTCCACGCCCCAGCCGACGACTTCCGCTTCAAAACGGTCGTCCTGAACGTCAACGCCCGCCGTCAGCACAAGAACTTCTTCCGGCACTTCGCAATTATACTTTTTCGCGGCGCTTGTAGAGGTCGTCCGTTTCGATCTGTTCGCCGTCCTCTTCCCACGTTTCGCCCATTTCGGTATTTGTCCAGACTTTCAGAAGTTCGATGTTGCCTTTTTCTTCTCTTCGTTTGCGGTCAGGAACTTTTCAACGATTTCCCGCCAATCCACGAACAGGGAAGCAAGGGCGTTTAGGTGGAAGCCCCGGACCTTTCGTTCCGGGTGGGCCGCAACGAATTTTCCGTTGATGTACTGTTCTTTCCACTCCGTTTCGCTGGAAACCACGCCGCAGGCCGGGCAGGTACAGCCGATTTCGTCCAGCTTGTCCCGGTCAAAATACGATGTTCGCCCACAGTAGGGGCGTAGAATGCTCCGCAGGCCGGACAAGGTACGTTCCATTCTTCCTGCGTGCTGTGTTCAAATTCAACAGCGATGCGGGACGTTTCCTTGTTGGTAGGGGTCGAAACGCAGACTTCTTTTTTATTCCAAAACGTCGCAAGACGCTTTCCAGCAAGTAATAGAGGGTCGCCCTCGTTGCCCGCCGTCGCCGGGTATCGGTCGATTTCGTCCGCAAGCAGAATGCGGATAGGACGTGACGCAAGGGACGACGGCGAATTTGCGCCTACCATCGTTACATGACCGCCGGGGAAAGATTTTTTGCAAAATGGTGTTGCCGCTGTTCCGGCTTTTTTTGTCGTTCACCTTGTCGCGCAGAACCGGGGTATCGCGCAACATAGGTGAAAGACGGTCCTTGCTGAACGTTTCCGCCATCTGAATAGTCGGTTGCATAACCATAATCGGTGACGGGTCGTAGTGCATATAGTAGCCGATAGATTCAATATAAGCGCGTCCGTTTTACCGATCTGCGCCGCCGACATGATGACTACTTTTTGAATCCGCACGTCGCAAACTGCGTCCATAATCTCCCGTTGGTACGGGGCCTTTGACGTGCGCCATCGCCCCGGCTCTGCCGACGATTCGGAGGACAAGCGGCGGTATTTGTCCGCCCATTGTGAAACGGTCATGTTGGGGGGCGGGGGCCAGAACGGAGAAAATGCGGGTGAACAGGTCAACCGTCGCTTTTTTCATCTTCTTTCACCCTTTCCCCGAATGTTGTTTTGAAGTCCGAAAGTTCCATCAACGCTTCGTCGATATGATCTTTCAGCAGGGCGAATATCTTCGCCTTGTCCGTTTTCTTACAAAGGACCGGGGCCAGCTTTGACGGAATCGCCATCAGGCGGGATTTGAAGTTTACCAGCATATCCGTCATAACGGCTTCGATGTCCTCCGCCGCGTGAAGCTGATTTTCTTTCAACTGCAATTCGTACTCTTCGTTTTTGCGCTTCGCCCGAACCAGCTTTGCCCGCTCCGTGTTGTAATCTATGGTTTCGTCGCCCTCCGGGTTTCGCTTTCGGAGGTAGTTAATATAGCGGTGGTTCGTGTCGATCAGGTCATACAGGCCGGGGCGAACCTCCGCTATCACTTTTTCGTCGCGCAACTGCCGGACGCGCCGTTCTGACACGTCCAGAAACCGGGCAATCGCCCGCACGTCGTAAAGTTTCACGGTTTTTCACCTCTCCCAAGCCCTTATTTCTCGAAAAACACCCCCATACTGAAAAAAATCGGCACGGCCCGGAAGCGTTCAAAAAAATTTCGTGGCTAAAAAAAACGCCGGGCGTCGCGGACCCGCAGGCCGTAGGCTCCGCCGAAAGAACCTATTTCAAATTTCCGGGTCGCCGCACGGGTCGTCCACTTCGTCGATGATTTCGCCCGTTTCAGGGTCAACGTCGAACGCTCCTGATAGTTTTTGCTTCGCAAGATTATATTTGCGCTCTTCAAGGCGCAGGCGGCGGCTTTCCATCTCATAACCCTTGATAGAATCAAGTAGCTTGATGATACGCCCGTGTATCTTGTTCAGTTCGGCTTCCAGTTTCATAGCGCGATCAAACGCGCTTTGCCTTTGATGACTGTTTGCATATTGACTTTTGTAACTGGATTTCTCCAACTCCATTTGACGGTCTGCCGTGTGGTATCTTCCAGCGCGGCTATTTTTCGCGTTGTAATGCGTCCAGTTGCTTTTGCTTTGCCTTTGACGGCGGCTTACCATCCGGGCCGCTGTCAATCTCCCACGTCAGGTCATCACGCTTACGGCGCAGGGTTTCCAGTTTCTCTTGCTGTTGCTCCAAACGCTCCGTACTCTTTGGCGCACACATTTCAACAACGCGGTCAATATACAGCGCGTCCGGGTCGCCGTTCTCTATCTTTGCAATCTTGCTTTGCAGGTCGGCTTCCTTTTTGCAATCAGAAGTTGCAATTCAGAAAGCATATTCGTTCCGTGTCAAGCGTGATACTTTCGATGTATTCGCGCTGCCGTCCGGGAGGTCCGCAAGGCGAACCGTTGAATATGCGCCGTGGGTTTCGCGTTTCGGTTCCGTGGAGCGCCCGCACCTGCGGCGTTCTTATTGCCGGGTTGTCCGCCGCGCTTCCGCGGTGGTTTCTGCGCTTCAAGTTCCGCCGCCCAGCTATCAAGGCTTTTCCATTTGCGGACCTGTTCAGGCTTTTTACGCCGACTTGCTCCCGGCCTGTCGGGCCGTCGTTCCGCCAGAATCCATAAATATCCGCCGGGCTTTGTCACGTTCCGGTTTCGCTCTCTTGCCATGCGTCCGCCGCGCCCCTTTCGTTTGTTTTTCTTTCATTTTTCGTTCTGGGCGTTGCCGCGGAGGTAAAAACGGGCCATGTTCAAACATGGTCCGTTTTCAGGCTTCCTGGCGGCGTGGAGGAATGCGCCGCCCGTATCGTTGTGTTCACTTTTTCACAATGCCAATTATAGCAGGAAAAACGGGCAATTGGGCAATCTTATTTTTCCGGAAAACGTAGCGGGAAATCCGCTTGTTCTGCTCAAAGCGCTTTGCCAATCTATCCAGCGCAATGTTTCGATATTCCGGCATTGCCGCGGGCTAATGGTACGCGTTGCGAAAGACGTTCCCATTGAAGCCCGTCTATGTAAAGCCGTAAATCACCGCTTTTTTCGCGGTAGTTCCAGGGCGTTCAACTCCGAAAGAATTTCGCCCTTTATCACGGTCAGTTTCGTTTTCCAGCATATTTGCGATAGTGTCGGAAACGGACTGCGGGATATTCAGCGACGCGTTCGACAGGGTTTGAAACCCCGCCTTTCCGTGTGGCACCACGAAATGGATACCGCACAACGTGGAATAGTATTGATCTTCAAGGTTTGAAACCAACCCGCTCGTTCATGGTGATATTTTTATCTGTCCGGTAAAATCAGAATAGCAATAACTCTTTCTTCATTGCTCGTTTCCTCCCTGTTCCTGCTCATCAAGGCGGCTTATATTTTGCGGAAAAGTTGCGCCCGCTCATAATGTCTGATTTGAGGACCTACCCAGCAAGATTGATAGCGCGGCCGCTCCCTCCGCTGTTTCCTGCGGCTGTGCTTCAGCTCTGCCTGTGCTGCAGCCTTCAACGTGATGAATTACTTGGCTGGAATGGTGTGTCCGTAATGGGCGTGATTACGTCCGCATGACCTCAACGCTTCTCGGGTACCGGTATGCTAAACTTCTTCGCTGATACGCCCGCCCGCTCCGAAAGTATAATCGCGGCTTCACAGAAGCTTGCTCTGCTTCCTCACGCCATGACTTCCGGAATAATCGTTCGTGTATTCTGCGATCCATCACGCCCCCTCACTCTTCCGCCGGGGGCAAATAAGAAACCGAACAAAGATTTTCACGCCCGCAATGTTGGCGGGTGTACGGCTTTCCCTCCGCCGCGCCGCGAATGCTGTATTCGATAGCTTTTGCCGCGTCAGGCTTCGCCCCAATAATAGGCAAATCCGCATTCACGCTACTTCTGGTAGCCTGCGGGCGGCGTGGTTGCGCTCTGCTGGAGTGCTTTCGGTCGGCTTCACCTGCGTCCGTCTGCGGTGTCGCTCCACAGCGGCGCTATGCAGGCAGCGTGGCCTGCCGTGTCCGGCACTTTGTCCCGCTCGACTACGGGTTTCCGCTCTTTCTGCGGGCGTTCTGCCTGCGTAGGTGTGTCGGTGTCCTCTGCGGGCGGCACCAGGCGGGGCAGGACGTTTCCATTCCCGCGCGGCCTTGATGGAAATTGCCCCGGTCAGGTGATATTCCTAAAGGCGGCGTTCTGGTTCTCCGCAGGCAGGCCCGCCAATTCGTAGGCGGTCGAAAGGTTGATGCGGTCCGCTTTCAGTTCCTCCGTGAATTCCGGGGACAAATGGCGAATGATGGTGTCATATCGTCCGATCTGCGTTGTACTGGTATGAAGCACCTTTGCGATAAAATCGCGGGTCCCGTCCGTCTGTAACTCTCCGTCTTCAAACGTCTTTTCGACGATGCGGCGCAACAGTTCGACGAACCGGGGCTTTTGTCTTCGCTTTTTCCAAAACTTCCCGCAGATAGCGAACCTCTTCGATTTTGTCCCACGCGGTCTTTTTTCTCTGCGAGTTGGTAACAATCAGGTCCAGCCCGTCGCGTATTTCCTGTTCGTCCGCCGCTTCCTCTGTCGGTTCGATGACGCAGGGAACGAATTCATATTCGGCTTCCGTCGTTCACAAGTTCGATAGAAGCAAGGCGGCGGCGATGCCCGGCAATGACCTTGTACTTGCCGTCGCCCAGCGGAACGACGACAAGGTTTTGAAGAACTTTCCCGGCGATTTCGATTGCCGCTTTCAGTTCCCCGATTTCTTCATGGAATAGAAATTGTCCTCCGACGGTACAAGGTCAAAGACGCTCAATTTCTCATAGCGGCTTTCAGAGGGGCGGGGCTTTGCACTCCCGCCGCCCGCCGCCGCCTTTGACGTGTCACTCAAAATCTGGTTCAAATTAAATTTTCCCATAGATAGCCCCTTTCCGTCCGAATCGGACATTTTAGCGGTGAACGCCGATGCGCCCGCGGCCTGTTATCGGTTTGAATGCTTCCCGGCAACCGTCAGGTCGCCGCAACCGGGCCAATACCCGGCGCGGCAGAACCGCTTGTCGGAAACGTCATCAATGTCCAGTCGGTCGCAAATCCCGCATTGATACGCGCGGATTTTTCTTCCTGCCCCGGCAGTATTCGGGACCGCCGTTTTCTCCGTCATTGTTTACCCTCCGCAAGTATTCCTGAACGAATGCGATATAGTCCATCGCGGTTCCGCTCCGGCGGCTGTACTCCACGATAGGGATTTCCGAAAAGGTGCTTTCGGTGACTTTATCCGAATATCGAATGCGGGTGTCAAAAGACGGGGTATTCCGGGCGGGACCGCAACCACGCTTCGCCCTGCTTCTCTGCGTCGGCGCGGATAAAGCAGGTAATCAAGCACCCCGGCAAGGCGCAAGCGCGGGTTCAGGTCGTCCCGTGTGTCCTCGATCTGTTCTTTCAGTTCGGCCAGCCCGTCGAAAGCGTACTTGTCGATCTTAATCGGAATAATCACGTCATCGGAGGCAACAAGGGCGTTTATCGTGGAAATGTTGATGTCCGGGGCGTTGTCGATACTGCAGAAATCATAAAAAAGTTTTCTTCCGCAATCGCGTTCAGGGCGGACCGCAGGCGCGTTTGTTGGGGGCGGGTGCTGTCCATCAGGACTTCCATGTTCGCCCGAATCAAGGTCATATTCGCAGGCATTACGTCGATATTCTCGAACCGGGTCTTCTTGATGACCTCCCGCGGGTCCAGCCGCCGGGCAGTCAGCACGTCCGAAAATGCTCTTGTCGTCGTAGGAATGGACCCCGAACGCCTTTGACGTGTTGCCCTGCTTGTCGTTGTCCACAAGCAAAACGCGCTTGTTGTTGGAGCGTTGCGAGGACGTGGGCCATGCTGTCAGCGGTCAGCGTCTTTGCAACGCCGCCTTTTAGGTTGATAATTGATATGGTTTTCACCGTCTAAACCTCCTTTTGTGGTTCTCCCGCTCGACGGCGGGGTTTTACCCTGTTATTCGTCCCTGTCGTTCATCAGGTCGTATCCGTGTAATTGTCCAGCCACCGCTTTTCGTAGCTTGCAACTGTTATTCCGCTGTACGTTTCCGCCCATACGGGTTCGGCAACCCGTGTTTTTTCGCCGTCGTTGTCCTCTGTCCCGAAAGGCTTGTTGTCCGTGTGGTATCTTGCAAAGTTCTGAAACTTCACGTCGCCGTTCCGTCGCTTTTCCCGAAAAGTCGCAAATCGCATGAATCATTTTTCGCCCTCCGTTCTTCCGCCGCGGCGATAGTCCAACTTCCCGTTCCAATACAGAAAGGAAACGCTGTGCTGGCACACAATGTCGGTGATCTGTGCGCCCTCCGTGCGGGCCGTTAAAGGCAAGCCCCTGTCGGGTGAATCTCCCGCATTCTCCGTGATTTTGTCCCCGATCTCGAAAGGGACAAACGTCGCATTGAATGCCGCAAGTTTCATTTTTCTTTTACCTCCGTTTCGTTTGTCAGCGGCTCCCCGGTCTTACTTCCGCCGCCGCTTATGCTTTTTCGCTTTGGGCGGGAGGGGCGGGCGGTTCCGGCTCCGGCTCCGCCGCTTCCTCGCAGAGAACTTCCAGTTCCTCCACGTCCGCCGGGGCGAACGTCAGGGACGCGCCGCCGGGGTCGTATGCCTGCGCCGCCCAATCCGCCTTGAATTTCACAAGGTCGTTTTTGTAGCGCGGGAACGGGTGTACCTGTTCGGCGTAGTAAATCGCCATCATCATTCTTTCGTCGTCCGCCGGGTCCCAATTATGCAGGTGATAGCTTGCGTGGTTGTCGTAGGCCCACATGGAAAGCAGGGACAACCAACCCGTCGAACTCTTCGTTCGATCTCTGGATATTCTCAAAGTCCCGGTAGGTCAAGCCTTGCCCTCTGCATTCCTCCCGGATTTGTGGAATGCTCTTGCCGCCCGTTTTCAAGCGGCAACGAACAACTTTCGGTCGATAGTTCATGTATTTTCACCTTTCTTTCTCAACGGGCAGTAGCGCGGGGCCGTCTTCCCGTAGAACAGTAGCGGACCCGGCGGCGGGCATTGCGGGTGATTGCAGAAAGACGCTTCCTGCCCAAAATGCCCGACGTGGGCGCTGTTGCTATTTCCATTGCGCGGGTATGTGTGGACCGATGCAAATTCACATTCGCGGCACTTCATGTCGGTTCCTCCCAATTCCACCACCCTTGTTTCCCGTGGGCGGAATGGGCGTTTTGAACATAACCGGGTTTTGAAGCACCCATGCGAACCGCCCCGGCGAATAATCACCTAACAGGCGTTCCCGGTTATCCAAACTGTCCACAAGTTCTTCCACAGGCACACAATCGACGATTTCAACGGTTCCGATGACTGCGCCCCCGCGGCAGGTTTCCGCCGCCGCCTGCGGCTTCCAGTACGGCCCAAAAACTCGCTGTTCGTCAGATGCTTTGTCGCCTGCACTTCGTCCAGCCGCCCGGCGTGGACAGCGACGCGGCCCCGAATATGCGTCCGCCGGGGTCGGGTTTCATAATGCTTGACCCCTGCTACGATTGCGTGTGCGTAGGGCTGATACACGGTAAAGGCTTTCATTCCGTGTCCTCCGCCGCTTCCGCGTCAAACGTGGTCGTCTGGTTTTCGTCCGGCTCTTCTTCGTCCTCCGCCGCCGGGGTGGTGAATGCGCTCCGGGTGTTCAGGAAGTGGCGGCATTGATAGGACAGTTCTTCCAGTTCGTCGGCGAATTTCTTACTAATGACATAAGGCATGATGACCGCCGCCGTCAGGAACCCGGCCTTTGCGACGATGTGCGAACCGCCCTGCGGCGTGGTCCGCTCGTAGAATTGCACCATGTCGATAACGTCTTCCAGCGGTGAAAGGTACAGGCTCGAATGAATGTAACGCCGTTGTTCGTTTTCAGCGGTTTCAAGCGCAACCCGCCGTTGATAAAGGTCGTTTCATACTCCCGAACCAGTTTGTCGCCCGCCGCCACGTCCTCGACGTTCAGGTGTTCCGGCAAGCGCTCATGCCGGAAAAAGAATTTTTTCGCGTTGCTTCCCGGTAATATCGAACACGGCGCAGAAACTTTCTTCGTCCAGAATAGGCAGGCCGTCCAGAGGATAGAGTGCGTAGCCGTCGCCCAACCATTGCTTGATTTCTCCCGATCTGTCGATACGGTCATACAGGTAATAAAGCCCGTTCGCCTTGCAGATGGAAAGAACCTTTTTCAGCTTCATTCGTCCACCTCCGCCGCCTGCTCGTTCAACGCCTTTACCGCCGCCGGAATGTCGGCGCGGCCCGCGTTCTCCACTTCAACCCGCGTCACGTCGCCGACGTGGTATACGGAAACTTTACGCTTCTGACGGAACCCCGCCGCCGCGGTCGCCACAGCTTCACCCGCCGCGACAATCAGGACCACACAGCCCAGCCAAACCCAAAAACTTGAAAACACGAATTGCAGAAGTTCCATTTTATTTCCCTCTTTCCAGCCTTTCGGCGATATTCAAAATTCCGACGATTGCTTCACGAATGTTTGCGTCCGTGTTCGCCGTGATGGACAGGACCCGTGCAATGTCCCGCAGTTCCTCCGCCGCGGCGATTTGGTCCGCCGCCGCGCCCGTTGCTCTCATGCAGTCAGGGCAGAGGGGCAGGCCCTCCGCCGTCGGTCCGCCGCATTGCTCACACTTCGTCAGCTTCATAGATAACGCTCCTTTACACCGGGTAGCCAAATACAATGACGGTTCCTGTCAGGACTGCGCCCAGCAGGAAAGCAACCCACAGGATAACCACGCCCAACAGGACGTTTTCAGCCCAGCCGCAGACACGCAAGGCCCACTTTGCCACGGTCCAACATTGCAGGCGGCGGGTGTGTTCCAGCTTTTCAAGGCCCGATGCCCGTTTCATGTCGTAGGTCGCCGCTTTGACCTCCGCCGCCACTTTCGGTTGCAAACCCGCTCGAATGGTGAACAGCGCCCAATAAAGAACGATCAGCAGAATTCCGGCACGCATTGTCAGTCCTCCGTTTCCCGTTCATGCACCCACACACATTCGGCGCAGTTTTCCAGTTCGCCCGTGTCGAGCGGGCAAGGCTCACTTGTCGGCCCATTCAGGCTTCATGCAGTCATACTTCATTTCGTTTCCTCCGTTTCGATGTTTCGGCCCGCAGGGCAAGCATTTTTTCACGAACCAGCTTATCGACGACGCGGCCCGGCGTTTTCTGCCCGCTCATAAGCATAAGGCGTTCGAGGTTGTAGGCCGTCTGTGCCGTGACGCGGACCGTCATTTTCTGTGTGTGCTGTTTTTCATGGTGTCCCGCTCCTTTCGTGGTGGACGTAATCGAGGAATAGCACCGCCCCATTGAAGCGGACCCGCCATTGTTCGAGGTCCGCCGCGGTAACGTACTTTCTGCCGAAATATTCTTTCATGTCCCGCCATACCGTCCACGGAACAAAGAAGAATTCGTTTCAATCCGCCGCAGACTGCGGCAAGCGCACCGCCGGGCGTGGCGTTCCAGCGTGTCCCGCTGTTCCTGTGTCAGAACGTCCCACTTCAAACGATCTGTCGTTGTGTACTTTGCTTCAAAGACTATGGAGCGCCCGCCGTCAAGCGTTCCTTGAAAGTCCGGCTGTGCGCGGGCGGTAAAGCGGCCCTTGAACTTTCCGTCGCGGCTCTTTTCCAGAACGCGGAACGGTTCAGGGGTTTTTGTCTACGTCGGCCCGCTCCCGGTCAGAATAGAGGGCGCAGGCGGCTTTTATTGCGCTCTCGAAAAAAGTGGCCCTGTGCGTTGTTGACTTTGTTTTGATACCGCAGGGCGGCGCGTTGGTTGTCTATCACGGTCCCACCCGCTTCCCAATACGGGGCGGCGCGTGTGGTCGCCCATACCCGCCATAAGCGCTTGAAGTTTGAATGCTTCGCTTCGGCTGATTTCCGCCGCCGGGATTTCTTCGGCCTTTTTGGAAGCAGGCGGGAAAATGTCGTTCTTTATCAGGAATGCCGAATAGAACCGTTCCATTTCCTCTTCCAGCGCGGCTTTATAAAACTCATAGCTGAATTCGATTTCCAGCCGTTCCGCCGCGGTGCAGTCAATTCCGACTTGCTTTCGTGCGCGGCCTGAATAGGACCCGACGCACTTAAAGGGAATTTTCCCGGTCACTGTGTAGACCACTTGAACCAGCAGTTTTCTTTCATACGGGGTCTTGTAACGGAAGAAGCACTCTTCCAAACGCTCTTCCGCTATTTCGGCTTCGTCGATGCCGTATTGCGTCATCAGCCTATCAAGCAGGGCGGCGGCTGACTGCTTTTCGCCGTCTGCGCCGCGGTTTGCAAGGGCTTGAACCTTGCGTATCTTCTCTAACAGGCGTTCCCGCTCCGTCATTGTCATACCTCCCATGTGTGGGTTCCGTGCGGCACATATCGCAGAACGGGCAAAGCGAACAAGCGTCGTCCGCTGTCCTGCGGTTGCAGATTTCCTTGATGACCCGCGCGGCCCGCTTCATTTCTTCGATTTCCCGTTCTTCCGGGGTCAGCTTCTTTCTTCTCATATCTCGCAGATACCCCCGATATTGTCCAAATCGGCCCGGCTTACCGTGCGGCGTTTCAGAATACCCGCCATGACTTCGCCGTAGCGGTCCCAACGCGCCGTCGTGGTCGTGAAGTAGCGCAATTCCTGGTTGAACTGCGCCCGCATTTTCAGGCTTGCAAGGATTTCGCTTGTGATTTCGAGGTCAAGCGGGTAAACGCTGACGCGCCCGCTTTCCTTGTCTACCTCCCGGCAGACAGCAAGCAGTTTCAACCGCTCCCGCGGCTTCGGCGGCTCCCGCTCGATTGCGTCCTTGCAGTCGCAGGGTTCGGAAGCGTCGAGGTGTGCGCCGCAGTCCGGGCAGATTTTGAACGGCCTTGCCATATTGAACAGCCCCTTTCTTTACTCTTTCTTTCGCAATTTCAGGTAGACCGCCCAGCCCGTGAAGTCGTTGTATTCGTACTGAACGCCGTAGTCATCGTCTGTCAGGGTCCAGCCGGGATATTTCTTTTCCCAAAACTCACGGGGCGGGTGTTCTTTCGCCCACTTCTCGATTTGACGGCGATTGAACTTTCCCGTCGTTCGTCCGGCTGTACGGCCTTTCGAGGTTATGCGAGGAATTCCATCGCTTTTTCCCGCACCCCTGCTTCACAAGGTAGGTGCAAAGGGCGGCTATGCCGTTTTCATCGGCTTGCAGGCGGGCAGCATTACAAAAGCCGATTTTGTCGCCCTTTTTCTGTCCCTTGCGCCTGCGTTTTCTCCACAGGTCTTCCACAACGTCACGGTCAAGCCCTCCGTTCATAATGATGTGGTGATGTATGCGAACCGGGGTTTCGCTGTTTCGCTTCGTGGTGTAGGCGGTAACGATCATGTACTTTAGCGGCGGCAAGCCCTCTTTCTTCCGGCGGTACTGGACCCGGCGCAGGAAGTTTGTTGCTTCCTGTTCGGCCTGTTCCACCGTGTCTGGCAGATATTTTCCGCTGTATGTAGCTGTAACGTGCAGGGCTTCCGGGTCAGAACCGAAATTCAGGTTCGCCGTCTGCGTGAAGTAGCGGCGGGCGTTCTTGTCATTCAGGTTCTTTTGCTTCGGCTCTGTTTCCTTGATTTTCTTTGACCTCTTCCCGCGCGTAGATGCTGTCAGTTGCGCGGCGGTATAGGGGTATATATCTACCTCCCGGTAATGCTTTCCGCAGTAGATTTTCTTTTTCTCTCATAAAACTTCGCACTTGCTTCACTCCTTTTTGCGGGTAGAGGAAGCGGGCGGGGCTTTACTTCCGGCGTGTGTAGTTGTCTATGCAGGCAGGAAGAACACCAGATAGGACGTGTCTTTCTTCCCGGTCCTGCTGTCATGCGTGACAAGGCTAATCGCAGGAACGTTCATACCCCTTACAAGCCCGCCACGCCGCGCAAAAACGGCGTTATTTGTTGACTTTTTCCGCCGTTTTTGATATACTAACGGTAGGTTGATAGCTGATATATTTTCATCGGCGGAACCCGCTTCGCGTCTGCTCTCCCAAGCAAACGCGGGGCGGTTTTTCTTTATCCAGTTTTCACGACGGCGGGGTTCAGACCTCCGCCGCTTTGTCTTTGTCTTCCTGTGCGATCTGCGCCGCGTCCTGCTTCGACGTGAACAGAGAAGCCACAGCCGCGCCCAGTGCTTCGCCCCAAACCTCCACGGGGTATTCATTCAGGGCATTCAAAATCCTGTCGCTTGCGATAAGAACAAGCTGTGCGCGGTCCTCTTCGGCGACTTCAACGTTTTCTCTTCGTCGTCCTCTCCGGGGACAGATACCAAGATTTCGGATTTCAGATAGCAAAGCGGGCGGACGCCGCTGCTGCCGCTGTAAGCGCCGCTCCAGTCCATCGCGCCAGAGGAACTGACGTAGCGGACGTTGTAAGAGTATTCGGGGTCGCACGTCCACGGGGTCAGGTTCCAGCACCACGCGTCCACGCGCGGGATAATGCCGCGGAACATTCGGTACAGCTTGTCCGACAGCAAAGCGATTTTGTCGGTAGCAGTCCCGTAGTCGGTCATGCCGTCATCGGCGGTCAGGTCGCTTTCCCAATCGAGGAACGCCGCCCGGTCCGCGCCCTCTGCAACCAGCGCGTCGAGGAACGCGCCGTTCAGTTCGCGGCGCAGGGAAGAAGAACGCCAATCGTTCTTGTTGTCTTCGTCGAAAGCGCGTTCAAAGACGGGTTCGGCGGAAATCGCAACGGTCCCGTCGCCTGCGTACAGCTTGACCCACTCAATGCCGCCGTACAGGAAGCGCCCGCCTGTTTCAATCTGTGAAATTTTCTTCATAACTTTAGTCCTCCTCATATTCCGGCTTGAAGCCGTTCTTAATATCCGTGATAAGGTCCCGGACCGTCCGGGAAAGGCAGTAATAGAAAACCGGGAGGAAGAGGGCGAAAACCTCTCCGCCGACGGCGAAATAGCCACGGTAAGCCAGCGCACGGGCCGCGCCCTCACGGAACAGCATAATTCCGGCAATCGTCAGGGCCGCATACTTCACGATAGCCCACACGGGGACTGGGCGGCGCAGGGCGATTTTCCGGGGCTTCCGCCGGGCGGTCATTTGCCCGGCTTCAACGGTGATTGTGATAATCTCTTGTGTCATTTCGGTTCCTCCACTTCGATTCGCTCCGCCGCCGCGATCATAACGGCGCGTCCGTTCTTGTCCAGCAGTTCGCCTTGTACCAGCAACCCGGTTTTGTCCGGGGTCTTGCGGTAAATCACCGCTGTTACTCGCTGGTAGGTGATGCCGTTGTACCGTACCGGGCGTTCGTCCATGAACGCCCGCTTCAAATCAGCCGTTGTCACGGGACACACCGCCTTTCCGGGAAATCTCGTATTCGGCCCCGAAACGACGGCGCTTGCACCGCCAACAGGTGATTTTCATATTCACGCCGCCGCGGACACGCTCAATATCGTGTTTCCCGGCTTTCTTGATTTCGAGGAAGCAGGGCAAGCAGAATTGACGTTTCATGCTGTCACCGCCTTTATGACCCGCAAAATAGAACGCTTCCGGTGTTTCATCGGGCGGAACCGTCAGGCTGATTTTGTGGAACTGCTTTCGGCACTTCGTACACTCCCTGCGTTCAATCGCGCCAACCGTCCAAATGTTCACGCTTCCGCCGCTTCCAAAATGGTTGTTCATTTCGCCGCAGAACGGGCAAATCTCCAACAGCCCATTGTGTACGATCTGTCCGGCGCTGTCGTAAATAATTCCGTTTGTTGCTTCTTTTGCGATGTGTTTCCCGTTTCTCTCCACGTTTTCAACCTCCTTGTTTCCAAATTGCTTCAACCTGCTTCCGGCAGTATTCCGGGCCGTTCAGGTTGACCCAATCACTGATAATGGCGCGGTCTTCGTCTTCACGGTGTTTGTCGATAGCCTTGAAGTTCTCTTGCAAGGTGTCCGGGTCAAAGTATTTCACGCTGGAACCCGTACCGTGGGCCAGAACCACGCGAACAGCAATACAAGCCGCGTCCGCGCAAATTTCGATACGCAGGTTTCCAAACTCCATGAAGTACGCACCGACGAATGACGTACTTTTCGTCAGACCGCGGGCGGTCCCGAACTCCTGCATTGCAAGGGTGCGGGCCGTCTTCGCCGTCAGCTTGACCCCCGCCGTGTTGCTGTTCCTTTCGGCTCATACCTCCGCCGCCTTTCCGCTTTCCTGCGACAGCCACCAAAGCGGATTGTTCCGCTTTGTCCTCATACGGGCAAGGGCTACCATCGTCACAACTGACTTTCCCGCACCCGGCACAATACTTCCGCTGGAATTCTTCATCCCACGGCGCTTCAATGACGGGCAGGCCCCGCAGGAAAGCGCCCAGCGTTTCCGGGTTCTTCGTAATTTCTTCAAAATTGTTCACCGCGAAACCTCCTTTACGAATTGACCGCGGATTTGCCACGGCGTTTGAAGTTTTCTTGTACGCGCTGTTGTGCAAGAACGGGGTTGTATGCTTTCCGCAGGTTGCAGTCAAGCCCGCCCGTTTCGCCGCGCTTCAACTCCCGGTAGACGGTAGCCGTTGTCACGCCCAGCCCGTCGGCAATGTCCGCCACCCGGTCGCCGTTCAGGTATCGCGTGGAAATCTCCTTGCGGTCCTGAAAGTCTATATATCTGTACTGCCGCACCATTTCACCCCGTTTCTTTTCACCGTTGCGGCTTATTCTTCGCCTTTTGCTTTTCGACACGCGCTTTCAGCGACACATACCAGCAATAGGCGCTTGCGACGTGCGTAATAATCCGCACCAAATCCGGCTTTGTTGCCGATTTTGTCAGCTTTTCGGCAATTCTGCCCGCCGCCATGCTGTCGAAAAATGCGCCGTCAATCAGCGAAAGAACCGCCGCCGTTTGGAAACTGTCTGAAATCGGCGTGTAGTAGCCGTCCAGCCTTTCCCACATTTCCGCAAAGAAAACAAGTTCGTTTGGTAGTTCTTCATCGTCGCCATAGTCGGCGTATTCGTCAGGATAGCAATATTCGCTTATGAAGTTCCTGATTGCTTCCATCGTCATTTCGCCGCGCCCGCCGTCGATGTCCTCCCACGAAAGCGCTTCCGGCCTAAAAATACAGCCCATTCCTTACCACCTTTCCGGGATGGGCGGCAGGCTTTCGCCGCCCCTCCGCTTTTTTTATTCGTAGACAGGATAGAGGGAAGCATTTTTCATCAACCAGCACCGCCCGGCGCAGTCAAACCGAATGAAATTCCAGTCGGTCGCGTCGTAGTACGGGGTCCCGATGATGCGGACCCGGCTAACCTCGAACCCGAATTCTTCGCAAACTGCAACGCGGGCTTCCGCTTCCGTGATTTCCTGCGAACAGTTATTGACCGCCCATTTCTGGTGAACCGGCGTGTCTTTTCCCGTTCCGATCTGATACGCGATGATTGCTTCCGGCTTTCTCAGACACCATGCGTAATACGCATAGTCCATCAGCGCACCCGCGGTCATCCGCCCGGCCTTGATGTGTTCCGAAATGACCCGGTAAACCTCCTGCAAGGTGTCCAGCTTGCGGCCCCTGCATTCCGCTTCCGCCGTGAACTCTTCCAGCGTTAGGGCGATTCCGTGGTTCGCTTTCCATTTGCGGTCGTACCCGGCTTTCAAGTCGGCTTCCGTTGCGAACATATAGCCGCGGTCAAGGACGAACTTTTCAAAGTCGGTCAGCTTCGACGCGTCGGCGTTCGCTCTGATTCTCTCCGCCAACAAATCGCCGTAGCCCGGCCCCGCCTTTTTGTCCGTTTCGGTGGCCCGCTCGTTTTCGTCGTAAATCCGGCTTTCGGAATGCTTGTCGCTCCAAAACTCGACGCGGCCTTTGTCGTTCACCTCGTAGAACGTGCCGTTCTCTTCGGTGGAATAGGTCTTGTGAATCACGTCGTTTTCCATCGTGGATTTCTCGATGTAGTGAACTCCACCGATGATTTCAGCTTTCGCGGCTTCGTACTCTTCAAAAGAAACGTGCTTCATTTTCGCGTCCTCCTTGCGCTTTCGGGCTTTTATGGTAAAAAAATAAATGCGATAGAACGCGTACCCGTCATTCGACGTGGTATTTGTTCTTTCGCATTTAATATTACAAGCCGCCTCTGTACGCCATTTGCAGAAATCCTATTGACATACTCTGAAAAGCTGTGTAAAACTTATATCAGTATGTAAAAATGGAGAATAAGGAGCAGATAGACGTGTTAAACCAGTTTTCGAGAACAGAACTGCTGCTGGGTCATGAGGGCATGGAAAAGCTCAGCAAGGCTCGCGTAGCGGTATTCGGCATCGGCGGCGTCGGCGGCTATACGGTAGAGGCGCTCGCACGCAGCGGCGTCGGCACGCTTGACCTCATCGATGACGACAAGGTATGTCTGACGAACATCAATCGTCAGATCATCGCAACGCGCAAGACCGTCGGTCAGTACAAGGTGGACGTAGCCGAGGGCGCGTGCACGACATCAATCCGGACGCAGTCGTGCATACCTATAAAATGTTTTATACCCCCGAAACGGCGTCGCAGTTCGATTTTACGCAGTATGATTACGTTGTCGACGCGATCGACACCGTGACCGGCAAGATCGAGCTGGTCGAGCAGGCAAACAGGGCCGGGACGCCCATCATCAGCTGCATGGGCACCGGCAACAAACTGAACGCTGCGGCGTTCGAGGTGACGGACATCTACAAGACCTCGGTCTGTCCGCTCGCGCGCGTTATGCGCTACGAGCTGCGCCGCCGCGGCATCCGGAAGCTCAAGGTGGTCTATTCGCGCGAGCAGGCGATGACGCCGATTGACGATATGGCGACCAGCTGCCGCCAGAACTGCATCTGCCCGCCGGGTACGGCGCGCAAAGTGCACGCAGCGACGGCAGGTTCCGGGTAGCAACGCCTTTGTGCCCGCCGCGGTCGGCCTGATCGTCGCGGGCGAGGTCGTCAAGGATCTCACGGGCGTGAGAAACGATTGATACAGGACGGCCGGCGCTATTCAGCCGGCCGTTTTTTTTTGCAGTTGACTCTATAACGGTTATAGAGCTTATAATGGGATACGGAGGAGGTACAGCCGTCCCGAATGATCAGACAAAAAACCAGCTCAGACGAACGGAGTTTACCCTGTGAAACGTGATTTCACCACATCTGCTCGCATGGTCTGGAAACCGCAGGATTTTCGCGCGAGATCACGCTGGTCGACCAGGGCTTCACCGACGATCTTTCACAGCACGTCACCGAGGTCAGCATTCCTGTGCGAGGCACAAAATGACTGGAAAGCCGCCTTCGGATATGCTATACTGTTTTCTGTATAGAAAAACGGGAGAGCGTATTCTCCTGCAAAGGGCGGTAAAAAGAATGCAGTTTTTCAAAAAAATACGGATCGGTCAGCGTGCAGTCAAGACTGCGCTTTCGGTCGGGATCGCGCTTGCGGTTGCGCAGATTTTAGGTTCCAGTCTGCCGATTTTTGCGGCGATCGGTGCGATTTCGGTTATGAGCCGCACATGGAGCGACTCGCTGAAGGAAAGTCTGACGCAGGTTGCCGGTACCTTTCTCGGCTACCTGATCGCATGCGCTTTTTGTACTCTGGCTGCCGTGGCGGCCGCAGTTCTTTCTGTGGATGGCAGTCGGCACGCTCTGCGTCATCACACTCTGTATCGCGCTGCGGCTGAATTTTGCCATTCCGCTCGCGAGCATTGTTTTCGCGGATGTCTGTCTGTACACGGGCGGAGACGCCGTGGTCTACGGCTTTCATCGATTCACAGATACGATGGTCGGTCTTGCGGTTGCGCTCGTGGTCAATATTGTGATCCGGCCGTATAACAACCGGCAGAAAATTCTGGATATGATGCACGAGCTGCAAAAAGCAGTTTCTCCCGCTTCTGGAGGCGCGTGTGATCGCGCACCGCTACCGGATCTTGCGCCGCTGCGCAACAAAATGGCGAAGCTGGACGATGAACTGCGTATTTTTGAAAAACAGCCGGTCGCGCTTTTTCACCATACCGTGCGTGTTTCTGCGCGGCGGCAGGAAAGCTGCTTATCTGCGCGGCTGTCAGCAGCTGCTCGATAAAATGGGCGGCGAGCTCGCGGCGCTGTGCAACATGGATTCCAGTCCGGTTCCGGACGATAAAATGCTTGCACGCCTGAAGAAGCACGGTATCGCCGTGCCCGAAGACCTCGAAAAGTATGGATATTGCAGCGAAGTCGACACAGCGGTCATGAATTTCCATGTCGGCAATCTGCTGGATGCCTATGATTACCTGAGTATACTGCATCATGGATAAAGAAAAATCAGGGTTCGCGCAGATGCCGAGCGTGGCTTTTGGACAAATAAAAAACAGCAGAAAAAAAGCGGCGCTGCCTCCGAGAAGTGTTCCCGGAAGCAGCGCCTGTTTGCTTTCTGGAGCCTTAGCCCTTGGCTGCGAGGCTCTGCTCGTAAGACTCAATCATCTTCTTGAACGTGTGTCCCGAACGACGTTCGAGTTTTTCGAGATACCGCATGGTGCTTTCACTGGTGAAAAGTTTGATTTGCAGCTGAATTTTATCATTATCGACCGTTACAAAGATACGATCGATATATTTTTGCACAAAATCGCGGTTAATGAGCCCGTTCACCGCATCGTCGCGGGCGGCCTGTAAAACACGGCGGATTTCCGCGATGTGTGCGTTGAGGTCGGCACAGGAGGTCCGGGCGGCTTCAATTCTTCGAGACAGAGATTGCACTCGTCGATCTCATTGTCGCACTGACGATTCATCTTGAGAAAATCCGCATCCGTGATCTGACCGGTGACGTTGTACTCGAGCAGCTTGCTCTTTTTCTTTTCAGCGAGCTCGCGTCTGGTACGCTGCGTGTCGATCTCCTGCGCAAGGCCGGTATCGTCCTGACTGATCGCGCGGTACATTTCGATATAGCGCTCGATCAGTTCATCGGCATTGACGTCCGCTTCCTTGAATACATCCATCAGGACCGGCCTCAGCTCCTGCTCGTACAGCGGCAGGGAAGGACAGGAGTCCTTTCCGTTCTTGATCTTGCCCGAGCAGACCCATTTGCTGTTGACGCTGCCTTTCCGGTCTTTGGCATCGCGTCGGTAGTAGGCCGCGCCGCAGTGCGTGCAGTACAGCTTGCCTGTCAGCAGATTGTCGTGATTGCAAAGGTTCTGCCGCCGCTTGACATCCTTGCTGCGGCGGGTGAGGACAGCGTTTGCGGCGTCCCACAGCTCCTCAGATACGATGGCAGGTACGATTTCCCCGCTCTCATCCTTGAACATCACCCACTCCTCAGGAGGGAGAAACTTCTGCTTTTTTGTGAACATATCCACGATGCGGACCTTGTTGCCGACATAATAGCCCTTGTACTTCGGGTTGGAAATCATGCCGGACATGGTCGTGTGGGCGATTTTTCTGCCGTTATGGTTGCGGTAGCCTTTTTCCCAGAAGAGGGTTTCGATCTGTTTCATGCTGTAATGGTCAGTAGCGTACAGCTCGAACAGCTCGCGCACCATGGGAGCCTCGTTTTCGTCAATGACAAGGCGCCTGCTGTCCTTTCGATAGCCGAAAATGCGGCTGTTGCCGAGAACAACATTGTTTTTGATGGCCTGCTGATGGCCGAACTTCACGCGGCTGGAGAGCTTGCGCAGCTCGTCCTGGGCGATGCCGGACATGATGGTCAGGCGAAGCTCGGAGTCCTCGTCGAACGTGTTGATGTTGTCGTTCTGGAAGAAAACGCCGACGCCGGCGGAAAGCAGCTCGCGCGTATAGCGGATGCTGTCGAGCGTGTTGCGGGCAAAACGGGTAATTTCCTTGGTGAGGATGAGGTCGAATTTGTCGTCCTTCGCGTCCTGCACCATGCGCTGAAAGTTGTCGCGCTTGCGCGTCGTCATGCCGGACAGACCTTCGTCAATGTAGCCGTCGATGAACGTCCATGCCGGGTTGCGGGTGATATAGTCGCGATAGTAGCCAATCTGGTTGTCGAGCGAGTTGAGCTGCTCGTCGCTGTCGGTCGAAACGCGCGCGTAAACGTTACGCGCAAAGGGAATATCGCTGAGCCGCATTGTGCGCAGCTTTTGCCGTATCGTAAAGATATCCATAAGCTACACCTCAAAAGTTCATTGTATCATGATCAGTATATCATGACAAATACGCAAATACAAGAGAAATGGATCGAGAAAGCACAGATCTTCATATCACCAAAAGAGCTTGACGATGAACTGCTCCGGGAATACAATGAAATTGAGACTGTCGGGAAACTTCGTTTTCCGACAATCTGTGTTCTGCGCGGCAGCGTCGTGAAAATGGACTTTCTCGACAGGCTGGAAATTATATTATCAGGACTGGGTTTATGAAATAACGATGAAATGGGGCAGTGCTATGGCATATTATGCGAAATCCCCAATGCGCAGGGAAATCAGCCAACGGTCAAAGAGCATTTGCAGAGAGTTGCAGAATTTGCCCAAATGTATGGAGAGCCGCTGAAATTAGGCGAGGTTACAAAATGATAGGGCAGCTGCATGATTTCGGAAAATACACGCAGGCATTTCAGGATGTGCTGAAAGGAATCTGAACGGGCGTTGACCATGCTATGGGAGGTGCGTGTTTCGCAGAAGCCTGCTACAAAGGAAGACCCAGCAGCCATCCGATAGCGGAGGCAATCAATGGCCATCACGATGGCCTGGTCGCGTATGATGAAATAAAGGGAGAACTTTATGCTGTTGCAGATCAGAAGAAGACAGTCCACGGAAATGCGGGGAAAGCCCCCGGCGATTGCTGCTAAAGAGCAACTGCTGACAGCGAATATAGCTTTCAGGAAAGACTTCCCTGATTTCAAGCCACCAAAGTTGCCGAAACCGCCTGAAGGCGAACTGGAGTCTATGCTGTATACCCGCATGCTTTCTCCTGCCTGGTGGATGCGGATTATACGGCGTCAGCATTGGACAATGACAGCGCATATCTTTCGCATGCGGAGAATAACTGTTTTGACCCGCGGACTTTATTGAAAAAGGCTGAATGACTATCGTGATGGTATTAAGCGGTATTCTAATGCCGATAAGACGTTAAACATATATCGAGACCGGGTTTTCGAGAAATGCGGGGAAATGGGCGACGGGCCGGAAGGACTTTATACTTTGACAGCGCCCACAGGTACGGGAAAAACGCTGGCATTGCTGCATTTTGCGCTCCGTCATTGTTTGAGGAATGGGAAACAGCGCATCATCATTGTACTGCCGTTTTTAACGCTGGCCGAGCAGAATGCTGAAATCTATGAAAACATTGTATCTGACGTTTTGATTGATCACAGCCAGAGCGATTTGCCGGATGAGGCTCGCGAACTGGCAGCCAGATGGAGTGCGCCGGTTATCATTACCACATCGGTTCGATTTTTCGAAGCGCTGTTTTCTTGATCGTCCTGCTGACTGCCGTAAACTTCATAATATCGCAGACAGCGTCGTTGTATTCGATGAAGCGCAGAGCCTTCCGGTTAATCTGACTACATCCACGCTCCGCGCGGTAAACGAGCTGTGCAGTCGGTATCATACGACAATGGTGTTTTCTACAGCAACACAGCCGGATTTTGCTGCACGAAAAGATTTGGACTGGACACCGCGTGAGATTATACCGGAGAACAAGGAAATATTCTCTGCACTGCGGCGGACGGAGATCGAATGGAGGCTTGACAGAAAAAAATACCGCTGGAGACAGTCGCGGAGGAAATGTCTCCGCTGGACAGCGTATGTACTATTGTCAACCTGCGTCGCCATGCGAGGCAGATTGCAGATGCACTATATCAATCCTGCCCGAAGAATACAGTGTTCTTTCTGACTACGGATTTATGTCCGGCGCATCGAAGCAGACAGATTGAAATCATACGTCAACGGCTGCATGAAGGCAAACCCTGTCGTGGTGGCGACGCAGTGCATTGAAGCGGGAGTGGATCTGGACTTCAAAACGGTATATCGCGCTCTGGCGCCTTTGGATGCCATCATTCAGGCGGCCGGACGGTGCAACCGCAAACGGACGTGACCAGATGGGACGAGTAATCGTATTTTGTCCTGAGGATAGCCGCAGGCTATACCCGGATGACTGGTATAACAATGCTGCCGTTACCGTGCAGGAAATGTCGCCGCCTTTTTCTATTCATGATCCGGATAATATTCGGGAGTATTATCAGCGGCTGTTCGATGGGAGTACAGACAAGAAAACATTGACAGAGGCGATTGATGCCCGGTCTTTTGCGCAAACAGCGGCACTAGTATAAGCTGATTGACAATACCGGTGTGCAGATTATTGTCCCCTATGCGGAGAAACGCGAATTGTATAAGAGTATATCGAAGCAGCTGCGCGAACAGGGAGCAGATGCCCGAATTCTGAAGGAAGCAGCATCTATTACTTTGACCTGCTTTGACAAAAATCTGGATATCTATGCGGAAGAAATTCCGGTTGCCCGCAGAAACAGAGCTCGGTTCGATGGGCAGACGGCAGGCAGCCGCGTGTACCTGCTTCGTCCGCAATATGAAGAATACTATTCTGCGGAGATGGGACTTCATTTGCCGCAGGGAGAAGAATTTGACGGTATATGGTAAGGATAGCACGTTGAGTGTACGTTTTATTGGACACTTAACGTGCTATTATTTTACAGATAGAATAGATGGGAGAGCCTGAAAAATATAGATGACATAATTTGACTGCTCTGCCCGTCAAACGATGCGGGAGCACGCAAATCATGGAGGTGAATTGCGCTTGAAAGAAATTGTTATCGAGGCGTGGGGAGACTTTGCATGTTTTACCATGCCATATGCAAAAAAGTTGAAAGATTAACCTATCCATTTCCGACTCCATCTGCCGCAAGAGGAATTCTTTCAGCGATTTATTCAAAGCCGAAAGAGTTTCGCTGGCAGGTCAATCGTATTGAAGTGCTGAACCCCATCCGTTATATCAGTTTTAAGCGTAATGAAGTGAAATGTACTGTCAGCACAAAGCCGATTTTCACCGAGGAGGAGCGGACGCAGCGGCAAAACTACTGCGCTGCAGGATGTGCGCTATCGAATTGCGGCATCTATCATTCCTCGGCCGGCCTTTGCAGGGTGTGAAAAACAACTGTATGCGCAGGCCCTGCGGCGTATTCGCGGCGGAAAATGCTATTTTCAGCCCTCGCTGGGGACTGAGAGAGTTTACCTGCTATTTCGAGGAGAGTGATGGAATTCGGCCTCCCGTCCAGCAGTCTATCGATGTGGGCTTGATGGTATACGATCTTTTTCACACCGGAAGACATAGAAGTCACAAAAAAAAGACCAAAATCCAAATGTCGTTGTTTCATGCAGTTATGGAGAACGGCATCATTAGCATTCCGCCGTATGACAGTCCGGCGGTTTTGAAGGGGATGCAGCCCATGCTGAAAGCAGCACTGTATGACTATGGTGTGCGTCAAAATCTGACGCAGCCGCCAGGCTTTTCGGGCAAGACTGTTAAGGCTTATATTTCACTTTCTGAAGACGATGATCATGTCAGCATCTATCTGGGAGATAAGGAATCGGTACTGTGTCCGGATATTGGAAGCCTTGCGCAGGGCAGAGATAAATGTAATATTCTTGTTGAGAAACGTTCGATTGTTGTGCCTGATGCAGCAACAGAGGATGGCAAACTGCCAGCCAAGAGTCGGTTTTTTCTGGAAACACTCCGCAGTGCATCGGAGGCAGAGCCACGGCTGAAGGCTTGTGTACGTGCACTGGAAACGCCTGAAACGATAGAAAAAATCCGCGAAGAACTCGACAGAATGAAAATCAAGCCGGGAGATACGGTATCCTTTCGGGTCAACGGTCAGTCGTTACTGCAGTCCGAAAAGGTTCGAGATTGGTGGAAAATCCTTTCGGAAACAGTTTTCTAAGGAATGTGAAAAACCTTCTGCACTGTGCCTGATTACCGGTGAGCCTGCACAGGCAATGACTACGACAACACCGGTTCAAGGACTTTTCGTCGTTGGCGGACATGCAAGGGAGATTCGCTGATCTGCTTTGATAAGCCGGCGTTCTGCTCGTATAATCAGAAACAGGCGGCCAACGCTCCTGTCTCTGAGGAGGCTTTCAGCGTAGTGAAAGCTGCGCTGGATGAACTGTTGAAAGATGCTCCTGTTCTTGCGGGTATGAAATTCGTTCACTGGTTTGACCGTGAAATCCCAAAGGATAAGGATTTATTCAACCTCCTCGACGATTTAGGGGACGATACAGCGGAAGACGATCCCGAAGATGAGCCGGAAGAAGAGACGAAAGTCAACGAGCGGGCAGAACGCAAAAGGGCTGATCAGGCTCCTGAAAGTGTTAGATCCGGCGATGCTGTTCCTAATCTGGATGATGTATCGTACCATATTCTCATGCTGTCGGGCGTCAATAGTCGTATTATGATCCGCAGATATGATCAGGGCAATTACGCCGATCTTCGCCGAAACATCAATCAGTGGTATGCGGATCTGTCGTTGACCAATTACAGCGGCACTGGGAATATCAAGCAGGTAAAGCTGGCAGCCCGGCTGATTCATCTGCTCAAATTTCTAAAGTCTGACAGCCGACCCTTAGAGCGAATGCCGAAGGAACTGTCAGGAATTACACCAACGATTATTCAAGCCATTCTAACGGGTGGCGTTCTTCCGGATGCTGTTGCGTCGAAAGCACTGACCTACATTCGGTCAAAGCTGCTGGCAGGTGATGATGAGAGCGCGCAGACAACTCGTAATATACAAAGTACCATGCCTGACAGCCTTGCCTGTCAATGGCTCAAAGGTCTGGCTTCTGCGAAAAAATCGAATGAATCATCAGGAGGTATCAATCGTGGAAGAATACAATCTGAATCTTTCCAACCCGGCTTATCACTGCGGCGGTTTGATGGCCGTTTACGCGGCAATTCAAAAGGCTGCGATGCCTGATGTCAATACCGGCATTGTGGAGCGCTACTATGCCTCGGCAATCCAGATGCCGGCACTGGCCATCGGTCAGCTCAGCAGGCATTCCAATTACCATCTGGAGAAAATGGAGAATAAGTGGCTGGCTGACAGGTACAGGGAGAATCTGCAGGAAGTATCTGTCGCGCTGGGCAGGCATATACCTGCAACGCTGAATCTGGAACAGCAGTCTTATTTTGCACTGGGTTATTACCAGATGGGAGCAAAGCTCAATAAAGAGAGAAAGAAAGGTTCAGCTGCTGCATCGAAGGAAAGAACAGCAGCGGCGGAACAGTAAAGGAGGATGTATCATGGCAATTCAGAACAGATATGAGTTTATGTACTATGTAGCGTGCACAAATTCCAACCCGAACGGTGATCCGGACATGGGCAATATGCCTCGCATCGATCCGCAGACTATGCAGGGCTTTATCACAGACGGCGCGACCAAGCGTCGTATTCGCAATTACGTTGAACTGGCGCACAAAGACGAGCCGGGGATGAATATCATCATCCAGCAGGCAACCAACATTAACCGCCATATTGCAGAGGCAAAACGAGCTGCCGGCGTAGATGACTGCGCAAAGGCAAAAGACGCGGTTTATGCCGGACGGAAAAAAAGCATGCGAACTTTTCTATGATGTCCGCACGTTCGGTGCAGTAATGTCCACAGGCCCTAATGCAGGGCAGGTCCGCGGTCCTGTACAGATTACCTATGGAAAAAGCCTGGATCCGGTGCTGCCGCTGGATATTTCCATTACCCGCATGGCAGTTGCGGACAAGGTGAAAGATGGGGCGACCGTAGAGGAATATATTGCGTGGGAAGAGGCACAGCCTGAGGATAAGCTTCGCACCATGGGGCGTAAGCAGTTGATTCCCTTTGGCCTGTATGAAGTTCGCGGATTTATCAGCGCCAACCTTGCTGAAGAAACCGGATTTGACGATGAGGACTTGAACGTCCTTTTTGAGGCGATCATGAATATGTACGAGCATGACCGCTCTGCCAGCAAGGGCGAGATGGCGGTGGTTTCTCCGCTGATCATTTTCAAGCACGTCGGTACGGATTCTGACCCGGTTCAGAGAGTTCGTCAGGCTAAGCTGGGCTGCGCACCTGCACACAGGCTGTTTGATCTGGTCAAGGTTTCGAAAAAAGGATACCGTTGCTTATCCGCGCAGCTATCGGGATTATGATGCTGCAGTCCGACTGGACAAAGTGCCGCAGGGGGTGCGGATCGGATTCAAGTCGGATGCTTTTTCTCCTGTAATCTGGGATGAGCTGCCTGAAGATGAGGACTGGTTCTGCCATGGATGATGACTGGGGGCCGATTCCTCTTTCACGGCTTTCACATGCCGGATTTTGCCTGAGGCGAGCGGCGCTGCTGACAAATGAGCAGATATGGGAAGAAAGTGCAGATACGGCAAAAGGGCGTGCTGGTCGTGACCTACGATGTAGATACAACGAATGCTTCCGGACAAAAACGACTGAGAAAGGTTGCTAAAATCTGTGAACGCTATGGAATGCGAGTTCAAAATTCTGTATTTGAAGTGCTTCTCGACGCAGCTCAACTGGTAGTTTTGAAGCATGAGCTGGAAAAAATTATAGATACAGAACAGGATTCGGTTAGATTTTACCGACTGGGCAACTCCTACGAACGAAGGATTGAGACAATGGGGAAAAGGCCGCGTGTAGAGGCAGGAGGAGCACTTATTTTCTAACGCCAACCCTTCCCGTACACATTTTTCCGGGAGGTTCGTGCAGACCCAACAAAGTAATCTTTAAAGTTTTCAAACGAATGTTGGAGTATACAGAAAGTGTTAATTTGAAAAATGTGAATTTTTCAGCAATTTATCATATAAATCAACTTATGGTTTTTGTGAAAAATTGCTGTCGCCCCTCGTGTAGGGGCGTGGTAGAAATTTGGGACGGCAGCCGTCGATGCGCTTCGCCGCCAGGTCGCCCCTCGCGTAGGGGCGTGGTAGAAATAACCCCAATTTGCTCGACAACTGGTTCTTCGGCAGGTCGCCCCTCGCGTTAGGGGCGGGGTAGAAATCAGTGAAGCCTACAGCAAAGCACGGCTACAAGCCGAGTCGCCCCTCACGTAGGGGCGCGAGTAGAAATGATTGATAGGGCAGTAAAGAGCTTGAAAGCCTACAGGTCGCCCCTCGCGTAGGGGCGCGAGTGAAAATCAGATACCCAATCATCGAAAGTGAAAACAGAAGAGTGTTGCCCCTCGCGTAGGGGCGGGAGTTGAAATATCATCCGGCTAACAATGATATTATGCCTATGCTGGTCGCCCCTCACGTAGGGGCGCGAGTAGAAATGATTGATAGGGCAGTAAAAGAGCTTGAAGCCTACAGGTCGCCCCTCGCGTAGGGGCGTGAGTAGAAATTGCTACCCGCGCCGGAGACTCTCACGGCGGGCCGCGTCACCCCCTCGCGTAGGGGCGTGAGTAGAAATTGATGTGCTTCGGAAAAAACTCATCGACGATCATGTCGCCCCTCCCGTGGGGGCGCGAGTAGAAATAAGGCACAGCCGACAACAGCGCAGTAGACCATGGTGTCGCCCCTCGCGTAGGGGCGCGAGTAGAAATATAGCCGCCGAAATGGCTGCAACGCACTGCGCTGGTCGCCCCTCGCGTAGGGGCGCGAGTAGAAATACGCCAGCGGTCGAAGAAGTCCTTGTACGCCCAGGTCGCCCCTCGCGTAGGGGCGGGAGTAGAAATAACAAGGGCGGCCTTCTCACACAGAGAATGCGGCTGATATAATCGCAGTATAATGGGCGTAAAGACTTGAGAAAGATCACATCCATACAAAACAGCGACTTCAAGCATCAAAAAATGGAAGACCGGGCGGCGTGAACATATTTTCTACAATCTCGGCAGCCTGCTCATGTAGTTTGAGGCGGGCGAGTCCATCATTGCCCCGGAAATGTACGAGGCGTATGGCTATGGTGCGGACAGCCGTCCATCCAATCTGCATTCCAATCGTGCTAAGGACAAAAACAGCAACTTCATCAGTTTTAACGCAGAGCGCCGCTTTTCGGAGAACTGCCTGCTCCAGATCGACAGGAATGAGGATGGCAGCGTAGCGTATGGTCTTATTCCGATCGATTTGACCATCGAAGTGGCTGAGCAGATTGCAGAGCATATGACGGCTTACAGCGCGCCGTATGGCACGAAGCTTACTTACGATAAGGAAAGCAGTCTCATCCGCATCGCTTAACAGCACGATGCTGTATAAGAACAAAAATGCTGAACAGGTAAAAGCAAAGGGTATCCAAACGGATACCCTCTGATTTTTGTAAATTCGAAATGCGGACTTGCCTGCTGCGCGCCTTGCAACACTGTTCTCATGCCTTTAGGCGGGGAATCACGCGCAATACACAAGATAAAGAAAATAGATGATCAATGCAAGTCCGCCGCCGATCATGAATACCCCGCCGATAATAGTGAACAGCGTATCCCAGAAGTCTCTGACGTATATGAATGCCGAGGGTTTATTCTGTGGGACGAATGGCTTGCGGGGGGATTTGTGCATTTCATCAAAGGCCTGCTTGTAGTGCACATATCCGTCGATGCCTTTACCGTAAAATCCGTAATCATCCTTTTTTCATTGCCGTCGCCTCCCGCGTAAAATATGTCGTTCGGGGAATCTGCTCTGTCATTATTTTAGCAGATTTTTACTGACGATACAATGTCGATTTGGTGGAAAAATGAATTCCACCCGTGGAGATACAGCTTTTAGAACGCAAAGGGAGGGTTGCCGGAAAAATCAGAAATCACGCCGTGCGCATCCTCCAGATAGAACACCTCCAAGATCGGGTTGGAGGCCTCGCCGTACTGGCCCTTGACGATGGGGTTCTGAATGCACATTTCCTTGGCAGCCATGTTGTTCTCGAACACTGCCTTGCCGTGCAGACGGATCCATGCGTACTCTGGGCTGGAAACCGAAATTTCGATCTCCGGATTCTCCTGCATATCCTTGTAAACGTCCTTCTGGTTATTGGTGCAGAACCACAGCCTGCCGTCCAGCTCGCCAGTGAACATAAACGGGCGGCACTTTGCCTTGCCGTCACGGCCGACGGTTGCCAGATACTGCACCGGGTTTGCATTCAGAAATTCTACGACTTTGTTCATGATAAGTTCCTCCTTGATAATCTAACTTGCGTTTGCTTGTCTTTGGCATTATAATAGCGCTGTAGAGAGAATTTGTAAAGTAAGCACAATATTGTGCCGTAGTTACCAAAAAAAACTAATAGGAGACTGTTATGGAAGATAGAGAAATCAAAATGCTGCCGGCCTGCCCGGTGGAGACTACGCTGACGCTCATCAGCGATAAGTGGAAGGTACTCATTCTGCGAGACCTGATGACGGGAACAAAGCGGTTCGGGGAGCTGAAAAAGTCGATTGGCTACGTTTCACAGAAGGTACTGACAACGCAGCTCCGGCAGATGGAGGCGAGCGGATTGCTCAGTCGAAAGGTCTACGCAGAGGTTCCACCGCGCGTGGAATATACGCTGACAGAACTGGGATGCAGTCTGAAGCCTGTCATGGATGCCATGTGGGAGTGGGGAGCAGGGTATCAGAAACGACAGAAGGCGGAAGGTCTGGTGCTGACAGACTACTGAACATCGCATCGCTAAATAAGAACATCACATCAGAGGCAGTATCGGGATAGCTGAGGAGACTTCTGCCGCGTGAGAAGAATCGGTTACCATGGATATAAGACCCGCTCGTTTCGGATTGAGACGAGCGGGTCTTGTGAAAAATTCACCTGCGTGGAAAACTGAAATGAAAGCATCTGGGAATATATATTATATCAGAAAGCCCAGAAAGGAGAGTTTTTTCATGCAGGGTACAGAGCGAACGAAAAAACGGACGGCAGAAATGATCTGGCTTCAGTACTTCAACGAGAAGCTGTTTGAGCAGAAGAAGATCGATGAGACTGCTAGAAACAAACTCCGGCTGGCGATCATGGCCGACGGACGAAAGACATAGCAGAGTGCTTCGGCACTCTGTTTTTTTTGCGCTGACAGGGGTCTTGCAAATAAAGCAAGCATGTCGAGAAGCTGCGGAAAAACGGTATCTTCCGGCATTCCGGACACCCGAGCTACCCGTGCTGTGATGGTGGACTCGTTATTTACGCTGCCTTTACCTGCAATCACCCTTTGTTCGATGGGTATATATTATTCGACGCTCTTTTTCTTCCTCCCCCCTCTGGATGTGTTCGTCAAAATCCACAAATATTCGTTCCGCTTCTATTGTTTTCTACAAAGTTAATCCTCCAGGGCAGATTCCTCTTGTCTTTCGTTAAGTTAGGATATATTATCAGGATATAGTAATATTTCTATTCGTTTCCTGCACAAATGGTTCTAAAATCATAAATATAAGAAAGAGGAGGCCTTCCTTATGAAAAACTCCGGCATTTATTGCACTCGTCTTGACCGCGTCTTTACTATGTCTGTTCTCATTCCAATAAAGGCCTCCGCTTATCATGATACACAGGGCACTGGGCCTTGACCGCGATTGAACGCTGGACGAAATACGGCGTTGTACAGGGCGATGGAACCTCTTTTCGTCCGGATGCTTGGATTTCCAGTGGAGAAATTGCAGCCATTCTTTCCAGAGTCCTGGATTTTAATACATTCAGCACAGAAAACGATGCATTCTGGTACGATCCGTACATCAGGAAATGTGTATCCGAGCGCATTTCAATTCCTGAAGATCGAACTTGTATTTCACGGCAGGATGCAATGATTGCGCTGTCGCAGGCTCTGAGCGTTACTGAATCCGATCGGTCGGCGCTTTCTTTATATTCAGATGCCGATCGAGTAAGCGATGACGCTGTTGCATATGTTGCCAGGCTGATCTCCTCTGGTATCGTGAACGGAATTACCCCCACTCTTATTGCGCCGGAGAAATCCGTCACCCGTGCCGAACTGCTTACGATGCTCGACCGGGCCATTATCCAGGTCATCTCATCACCTGGAACTTATGAGCTTGCCGATCAAGACGGGATCATACTGATTTCATCCGGAGATGTGATCGTATCAGGCAAAACGCAGGCAGCGATCCTCGTTACAAGCGGCGCAGACGGCGGAGTGATTACTTTTCACGATGCGTCCGTCACCGGACGCTTTACCGTGCGTGCTAATAACGCCCTGATTGTTAACGATAACTCCGAGCTTCCGGAGATTGGATTTTCGGATGGGGCAGCCAGTTGGAAGTGCTGCCGGTTGAAATCCCGCCGTCCTGCCTGCTGTTTCCGGGAAGTCAAAATACGAACCCGTATATAAGGCATTGAATGTCTCAGAGACGCGAGACATAGACGGCGGTGTTTACAGCTATGTTACGATCGAAAGCGGCCTCGGCGACGGAGAGGTCACGCTCAGAAACATTACCATCAATGATGATCTTCTGATTCAAGGAGGCGGATCAAATTCGATCCATCTCGTAAACTGTACAGTGAAGGGCAAGGTGCGGATGGAGAAAAGCGGCGGCGAGCCGCCCCGCCTCTGCTTATCAACACGCCGATTTCCATGATTACAACCGCAAATCCTGCCATTATCGAAGCCGCAGATGCTGATTCCGTAATACAGAAGGTACAATCGCGCAGCGATCTCACGATACAGGGGCAGCAACCGTGATCGGAAGTCTGACGATTGCCGACACAGATCAGGAAGCCTCCCTTCATCTCAGCGCCGGCCATGTCAAGCAGCTGCAAACGCATTCGTCAGTGCAGATAATCAACGAAAATACGGTAATAGACAGCCTTTATGCCGGCGGCAGATTGACGCTCGAAAAGGGTGATTTTCCGAGCGTCTGTGTACCCACAGGGACTCAGGCAGAGGTGATTCTGGACGAAGGCCGGATCGGTCGTATTGAAATAAACGGAAATGCGAAGCTGCACGGAGAGTATGACACAGTTACTGCACGCGGCAGCATTTATTTGCAGGAGGGAGCGTCAAGAAGCTCTATACGCCTGCCGGCAGCGGAAATGCTGTCGCAGTAACGGTTGCACCGAATACATGGATCTCCGAAGCAGAAATCAATCGGCTGACTGCATTCGATGTGAGCGGCTCGGTTGCACATGTTTCGGCATATTCTGATGTAACCTTAATGCGTGGCCGACTGCCGAAGGTGGAAATTTTCTCTAAAACATCTGATGATATTCACCTGACGATTGTCGACGATACAGAAATCGAGCAGACAGTTCTCAATACTTCCAATAAAATCATTCTTCATGGGGAGGGGGGAACACGGTCTTTGTTGCGGCAGATCAGACAGTTCTCCCCCGGATTGAGCAGAAAAGACGTTTTTGCCCGCAAAGCATATCCATATTTACTCCAATCAAATAACGACACAGCCCGCAACTTGTACGCAGGCCGGTGCGCTGAGCGTAAAAGTGCATCCAATGCGGTTACGTTTTATTCAGTGAAATCGCAGCTACGGGCCATCGCTGGGATAACGGCTGTATCATTGATCCCCCAGCAGTCAAGCATGAAGGCGTAAAGCAGTTTACCTGTCTGAACTGCGCGCAGACCCGAACGGAATCGATTCCGGAGCTTTCTCCCGATGAAAACGAGGAGAAGCCCGTTTTTTCGATCAGCAACATTCATTTTTCAAACGAAAACGGCGCGTTGTTTCTCGCCTGGGATGCAGCCTATGGCGGCTCCGGCTCTGCCGGCGCTTATTTCTCCGTGGAGATGAAACAGGAAGACGGAAGCTGGAAAACGATCAACTCTTTGCTGTACTCCCGCAGATGTTCACTTCTCTGGACCACCGCGGATCGCGTGCATTATTCCGCTGCTCGAATTAAAATGTACGTTAATCGTCAGCTGATCACCGAAGCAGAACAGGAGATTTCGTTTGATATCAATACAGCTCGATGAATGATATCGGCGTTTGCTTCAGGCAATATCAGGTACCGTCCGAGCAACCGTTCGAATGCGGTGAGCGGACGAACCTGTCGTCTGGATATTATGACCAATCCAATAGAACAGCACACTTTTGTACCCGATGCTGATGGCAACGCCTATGTCGACCCTGAACTGCGATCTCGATGCACTCAGGGAGACGCAGCATCAGCTGTTGAGCTTTGTTTCGTCTGCAAGCACGAACAGAGCTGCTCTGACCATTGAGAGAACGGCATGGAGCAACTGTACGGATGCTTTTCCAGAAAATCATGAGTTTTCGTATGCTGTTGATGAAAAAACCATATGCTGATACTTCAGACCGATATCGATAATATCGATGAATGTGTTCTGATGCTCAACAGCGCAGAAGCCGCAGACGATCTCAGAATCGAACTGAAAGACGGCTTAGCCTTGACGGAACGGCTGCTCGCCCAGCCAAATGCGTATTACACATCCGCTTCGCTGCTGCGACCGGCGAGACGATAAGGAAACTGTTCTCGCGCACAGCAATCAGATTTTGAATGTGTCCAGTTCTTTGCCGCCAATCGAGATAACAGGTGCGGAACACCTGGAATCCGGAAGGCTATCTATCCACATCGGCGGTAATCCTGATACAGAATCTGTTACTTTTTGCTCACGAATGATCAATATCTGCCTCTCGAGGCCGAACAGGATCAGCTGACGTGCAGGACTGACCTCGACCTTGACGGTCAGAGAATTGAAGTAATCCGTACACAGATTTTGAAATCTGGTGATATGTTCACGCTCTACTGTTCGGCGCGCGATAATGGATTTAAATTCCCGGAAAAGGAGACAGAACCAGACATCAAGGAGCCGGAGAAGGATCCTGAAAAGAACCGGGCAAGGATAACCCTCGTCCGACAGATGAATCCGCCGATATTTTCATCGAGCAGATTCAAAGAGGCGGCGAAGTCCGTTTGACCGCTCCGGTTACAATAACAGACAACAGCAATAATATCGAACTCGAAAAGGATGTAACCCTTTGATTTGAACGGACAGACACTCGATTTGTCAGCAATCTCCTATGTGTCCCGGCGGGTGTTTCGTTGACGGTAAAGGACAGCGAGGGAAGCGGCGAAATTCAAAGCTCCGTCTCTATTATTTATAATCAAGGCGGCACCATACGCATCGAAGACGGTGCTCTGTCCATATCTGACAGTGCTAGCGGCAGTTGTGCATTATACCAGCAAAGCGGAGAGATGACCATAACCGGCGGCACATTTACCGGCACTGCTGAGTCAGCTGCACTTGCCGCAATGGGCGGAACGATCTGTATCGAAGACGGTATATTTGAAGGTCCCGTCGCTATACGCGCTTTTTCAAAAGGCAAAGATCACCATGACCGGCGGAGAACTTCGCGGATCGGTTGTTCAGAAAGGATCTTCCGAGATTATCATCGGTGAAAATGTGCGCCAGACTGCATAGCTGCAAAAAATACAAGCCACGGGTATTCACCTGTGGCTTGTATTTTTCGCACTGTCATATGCTGACGCCGTTGACAATTTTGAAAGCATGTGCACGATTTCCGGTCAGGCAATCGGTAAGATTATGGCAGCTCATGCGCTGTAATGCTTCGATCGACCGCAAGCACGCGCATCCCGAATCCCCGCGCTCTCCGGGCAACTGCGCAGCCGATTTTACCGAATCCGAACAATCCAAGCGTACTGCCATTTAACCCCATCGGCTTGGAGGCCATATAATACTTCCAGCAGTGCTCACTGTCAACGGTACGGATGTAGGTTTTAAGCCTGCGGTCCAGCGCAAGCATGAGCGCCATAGTATGGTCGGCGACCTCCTGTGTGCAGTATTCTCCGATTGCGCATACCGGGATGTCGCGTCGGCGGGTCTCCTCCAGATCGACGAAGTTATAGCCGGTTGCGTTAATGGAAATCGCCTTGAGGGCGGGCATGTGATCGAGCGCTGTCTTGTCCAGAGGTATAAATGCAGTGAGCAGGCCATCCGCATCCTGCATTTCACGGTAAAATGCCTCAGGATCGGTATAGGGATGTGTAACAATGGCTGCATCCGGAATAACCTCGCGCAGAAAGGCGTATTCCTTTTCCAGTTCCGCCCCAATACATCCGGATAATCTGCGATAACGATTTTTATTTTATGCCTCGTCTGCAATCTGATCAAATACCTTGCCGAGAACCGAAAGGGCCGTGTCGATTTCCTCCTTCGAAACAGTCAGCGGCGCAATGAAGCGAACAACGTTTTTGTCGCAGCCACAGGAGAGAAGATACAGGTCATGCTCAAGCGCAAGCGAGACAATTCGTGCAGTTATTTCGCGGTTCGGAGAGCCGTCCGGATAAACCATCTCCATGCCGATCATCAGGCCAAGACCGCGCACATCACCGATCACAGGGTACTTTGCCTGCAGCTTTTTTCAGTTCGCCGATGAAATACTCGCCCATGCGGCGGCCATTTTCGATCGCGCCGCCCTCGAGCGCGTCAATCGTAGCAAGCGCAGCGGCACAGGAAACCGGGTTTGCGCCAAACGTGCCGCCGTGCGCGCCGGCAGTCCATTTGTCCATGATCTCCGCCTTTCCGACGACCGCCGACAGCGGCAGACCATTAGCAATGCCCTTTGCGCAGGACATGATGTCCGGCTTGACGCCGTGCGTCTGCCATGCAAACATATTACCCGTGCGGCCGAAACCGGTCTGCACCTCGTCAAAAAATCAACATGATGCCGTATTTGTCACAGATTTCACGCACGTACTGTACCCATTCGCGCGGCGGTACAACGTAGCCGCCCTCGCCCTGTACCGGCTCCATCAAAATCGCCGCAACCGAATACGGGTCGACCAGACGCTTGAAAATATCATCAAACTGAGTGAAGTACTGCTTCGGGCATTTGCCGTCTTCCATCTTGTACGGAGTGCCGAACAGCTTGGGGTATTCGGCAAAATAAATGGAGGGGACAAGACCTTCGTAATGCTTGCGGTACGCAGAATTGGAGGCTGTGAGAGAGGTGCACATCATCGTGCGCCCATGGAAGGAACCCTTGAATGCAATGATTGCCGGACGCTCGGTTGCATACTTGGCCAGCTTGACCGCGCCCTCGACGGCTTCTGCACCGGAGTTGGAGAAGTAAACCTTGTAGCCGCCGCCCATCAGACCGACAATGCGCTCCGCAAGAGCAGTCTCCTTCTCATAGTGGAACAGATTGTGGCAGCAGTGCACCATCTTATCAAGCTGCTCGTGCGCCGCCTTGACAACAGTCGGATAATTATGGCCGAGGTTGTTTACTGCGATGCCGCTGCCAAAATCCAGAATTTTGCGGCCGTCATCCGTATACAGGTAGCTGCCGGAGGCATGATCGATACCGAACGGCATCTTGTGCAGCGCAAAGGGCGGCATAACAGCAGCAGAACGTTCATATAGATCAGACATGATAATTTCCTCCTCAATCAAAGTAGTAATGTATGGTTTTCACAATAAAATCCGGAAGTTTGCCAAAGGAATACGGCATATAAATACGCTCGGTCCACTTATGGCAGTCCTTGCCCCACACGCCGTAGTTTACAGCAGGAATATTGAGCGCCTTCGCCGTTTCGAGCGGCACCGGGTAGAGCTTTTCGTAGCCTGGGAAGCAGTTCTTCAGCATGGCGACCGAGTCATCATCATCGTCAATCTTCAGATAGCTCGAGTCGGTAAGGCTCGGGAAAAACTGCTGAAGTTTCATAACCTCGCCGCTCTCCGCAGAGAATGCAGATGCGATTTTTTCCAGATCGCTGATTACCCGGGCCTCGTCGGCATTTTCCTTCTTCAGCGTGTTATGCGGGCAGAACGGCGTTGCAAAGAACACAACGACTGTCGGCGTTTTAATTCCGCACAGATCAGAAAGTGCCTGTACGATACGAAGCGAGGTGATGCGCATATCGTCGCCGGCAGAAATGGAAGCATCGGTAACGCTGTCGATATAAGCATCCAGATCACCGTCACAGGTTTCCTTTGCGCGCAGGTACAGTTCACGATAGTCAATGACCTGCGTTTTCTCGATCAGAGAGGAGTAGCGATTGCCGGAGATTTCACAGTAGGTGCGGTAACGTTCATCCGCCGCCTGCATCACGTTGTTCAGTGCGGTACGCGCTGTATCCTTGAGCTGAGCCATAATCTCGGTCAGCTGACGATTGTGAACAAAGTAGTTAAAATAAACAGCAGCTGTGTGCGGTGTCTGTACATTATATCGCGGCTTGAGATCCTGCATTTTAAGCACGGTAGGCGGCAGAGTATATTTCTCCGTTATAGCCGTCGCAGAAATCCGGATTGCGGTCGATGATGCGTGTCAGTTCAGCAGCGGTCAGGTCAGGGGAGAAGCCCTCAAAGCACTGTGCGACATGTGTCTCGCGCCCAATAATGTAAAAAACATCGGGAAAGCAGCTTGCCGACTGCGCCGGTATAGACATAACGAGTTGTATCGCCTGCGTACATCGGGCAGATGAAGTCATTATTGATCGCCAGCCTGAATGTCAGATTGTGCTGTTCCTGCAATTTACGCAGCAGGGGGAAGTTCCTCGATGATACCTCGGTGCAGCGTCTCTTCGACCGGATTAAACGACAGCAGCAGATTGCCGTGTAATTTCTCCGCCTGTTCCGCGAGATGCTTCGCCAGCACGAGAAAATACAGCATCGCCGCCCTTCATGTCACAGGCACCGCGTCCAAACAGATAATCGCCGCTCTCCAGATCACGCCGCGCATCCTCGGGCAGCTCCGCATCACGAAACACCTCTGCAAGCTTGTCACAATCGAACGCATACGGCTTTGTACCTGCCGAAATCATCCACATCCACTGTGTCAATGTGACCGTGCAGCATGATCGTGTTCCGCTCGGTCCCGTCGCCGCCCTTGAGCAGCGCCATAACGTTGCGGCGGTGCAGCGGGTCCTCCTTCAAATCCTGTGTGATAACCAGCTCTGGATGTGCCTTGGAAAATAAGGAATGTCGCGCAGATATGCTTCAATCGCATCTGCAATATCTCGTTCACCGGATGTCGCATTCATACTGGGAATGGATACCAGCTTTTTTGGTCAGCGTTTTGATCTCATCAAACAGATCCATTGATCTCATCATCCTTCCAATGTGTACGGTATACAATGCTGTTTTTGAAGAAAGACTTCCCGCGAGGGGAAGCCCTCCTTCAAGCATGTCATCAGCCTGCATTCTGATCCGCTGCAATAGAGCTGTATTCATCAATCCACTGATCGATCAGGCCGGCATCCTGGCACTCCTTGATGGTTTCGTTGATGAGCTCAAGAAAGTCCTCGTTGCCCTTCGGGACTGCAATAGCGGTATCCTTGTAGCGAACGTCCTCAGGAAACTCCGCGTCACACAGAACCAGATCTGGATTTGCGATAAGGTACGGCTGTGCAACAGTAGACTCGATAACAACGCCGTCTGCCTTATTGGTGGTAAGCTCGAGAACGGCGAGCGGGATTTTTTCCATCGAAGTTACGCTGACACCCGGCATGGACCCTTGCGCAATCTTTTCCTGCGTAGTGTTCTTCTGTACGGCAATGGTCTTGCCGTTGAAGGAGTCAATGTCCTTATAGCTGTCGGCATCCGCCTTGCGAACCATGATGCGCTGCTCGGCCTTCAGATAAACATCGGAGAAGTCCATATTCTGCTTGCGTTCCTCAGTGGGGGACATGCCTGCGAGCATAATATCAACCTGATCGGCAGCGACCGCTGCAAGGTTTGCGGTAAAAGTGGTATCCTCGACCTTCTTCTTCACCTCGACACCGAGTTTGTCGCTCAGCTTCTCGATGATCTTGTCGCCGAGCGCCATATCAACGCCGATTACGTCCTGATTTGCGCTCGAAATATCAACGAACTCATACGGCATATAGCCGGAAGCCGTCGCAATTACCATTTCGCCGGACTCCTTGATACGGGGTCAGTACCGGGCCCAGATCAGAAGCATCAGCCGATGCAGAGGCTGCCTGCGTATCTGCGGAAGTATCGGCTGCGGCGGTGTCCTTGCTGCCGCAGGCCGTCAGGACAGAGCGTGCGTTTTACGGTGGTTTTCATATGAGTGTCCTCCTTTGAATGTGAAAACGGTTGAGAGTACGTTTCTATCATTAAATATAATGATAACAAATTGAGTTGATTTACCGATCCGCTTTTTAAAAGTGTTTTCCATTGCATGTACGCCGCGTCCAACGGTAAACGTCATCACAAAAGTACAGGAATGCAATTACAATAAGCGGAGTGAATACACGGCCGGTCGAACTGATGGTATTAAAGGTAAACATCAGCTCTGCAACGCCAATGACCATGACCTGAGAGGATGCTTTGATAAGGTTTGCAAATTCGTTGCCGAAGTTCGGGAGAATGTTCTTTACTGCCTGCGGCACAACGATCATCATCATCGAACGAACCGGGCCGAAACCGATCGAGCGCGCGGCCTCCATCTGTCCGGGATCGACCGACTCAATGCCGGAACGGATGATCTCGCAGATATAACCGCCGGAATTGATCGTCAGTGCAATAATGCCGTACATAACACGATTGCCTGCGCTGCCGAGAAAGGCCGGAACCGGAGGCTCAATGCCGATCATCGGCAGGCCGTAATACACGAGCATGATCTGTACCAGAACCGGCGTACCTCGCACGAATTCGATCCATATATTTGCGATCCAGCGAAGCGGTGCGATCCTGCTCATGCGAAGGGAAGCACAGGCCGCCGCCAACCAGAATACTCAGCACGCCTGCAATCGCCGAGAGAATCAGCGTATTGCGCAGACCGCCGATAAACAATGCGGAGTATCTCGACAGGAAACCGGTCATATCCGCAAGCCAAGCGTTAAAATCCATATTTATTTCCCCTCCTCACAGCGCCCGCTTTTTGAGTACCGGACACTGTATACAACAGAAACTGCGAAATTACTTTAATACCTTGCCAAGGAAATTCACCAGGCGCTCGCTCTGCGGGATGCTCGAACAGCATTTCCGGCGTTCCAGTTCCTGAATAACACCGTCTGCCATGAATACGATGACCTCCAAGCTACCTCTGCCGACCATTTCAGCATCGAGCGCCGAAAGTCGGCTCGATGCCAGCGAATGACGTCCGGCTCCATTGCAAGCGTGCGTGCAATCGCGATGCCGCTGCTTCTGACCGCCAGATGGCCATCAGAGGTAGGCATCGCGTTTATCGATGAGACCCCCACCGCTTGAGAGTTCACGCAGTGCATTCCTTTCAGCGGTCGGCATCTTACTTGCAGCTGCGCACTCGAGCGTGATGTTTTTCGAGCACGGTCAGATGGGGAAACAGATTGATGCTAGCGAAAGACCATGCTGAATACGCTGCCGTACCTTATTGATGTCAACCGGACCGCGAGCAATGCTGAGACCTTCAAACTGAATATCAGCACGCCCTGGATGGTTTCAAAGCTGATTGATGCAGCGCAGGGCATCTTTCTTGCCGAAACCAGGAAGGTGATCCAGCACAGTAACCGAACCCTGCTACTTGATATAAAGATCGATGCGCTGGGCCTCCGGCAAGAAACGCTTACGAAGATGCAATCCGCGCAATCAGCGGATCGATCTCAATAAAAGCCCGTCGGTCATGCCGTAACTCGATTCTCGCTTATTCGAAGAACGGTTTACTTCGTTTTCATGCTTTGTCCCTCCTCTGGAATGCCCGGTAAAAAGAAACGACTAAGAACGTTTTTCCATCGGACCATCGCGTTGTTTGTTGGGCTTATTATAGCGCTCACTCGTAAATATCCGGACGATTCAATTTCGGCTTTATTACGTTCTGCTCGAAGGATACATGGCATCCTCTTCAACGATGAATAAAATCTGACGCGTAACGCTTAAAAAGCATCGGAGAGGGCGAAAAGATTTCAATAAATGGGGTAAAACATCGTTCGAAAGGTTGATTGACAATTCCATGGCGCACGAGATTGCTGTAGCCGTATGGGTATTCTTATGAAAGGGAACTCATGATGTATCACTTTTGAAGCAGCAGGCTGTCTTATATCTGCCAGCTTGCTGATGGAGGCCGCGGTATAACTGCTGCATCAGGTCATACTGATGATGATCGTCGAAGACCAGCTTGTGTGCGCGTCTCAAAATGGTTTTCAGATGAAGTTGCGCCGCGAGGCGCTCCGGCGAAGATTTCTTTTGACAGTTTTCGTAACACCGGCGCTACGATCAATGCATTCAGCCAGGACGCAAAAATGCGGCAGAAGCGTACAATCTTCTGCTGTCCGAAATTGCTCGGCATTGTATTCCATCTGCTGGCAGCGGTATTGCGAAAGCTCGCCATTCGCCGCGGCGACAGGGGAAATATTGCCGTTGCGCCGTGATGCGATGTATGAACTGAAACTGCTGGCGTTTCCGCTCATTTTCTGCGTCCAGCGGAGAGAAATAAATTTTTACGGCGGTGCATTTTGTCGGTATGTTCAAATCATCCTCTGGACAGGGATGCTCTTCTGCTTGGTCGAAAGGGGTAATCATGCGGGAACGCACTGGCGCGTACCGGCGTTCTCGGCACGATCAGGCTGCGTGCTGTGGCGCCGCCCGGCATTGCAGGCGGTCTGGCGCTTCTCTGTCCCGCTTAGCCGCGCACCATGATCGTGATCGGCGTATTTCTTTCCGCTGTTCGCTGCGCTCGCTTTACTGTGCCGTGAAGTGCTTTGGCCGTCGCTGCTCCGTACTGCTGTTATTCCGCTATATATTTCGCGGTCTCTGCCGTACTACATGTCTCGGATGAGAGCAGGCGGCTCCGTTGGGACTGTTGTCATACTCTGGCATCCTGCCAAAATCACTTTGCGAGCAGCGTACTCATGTTTTCACATCTCTGGGTATGGACTCACACGGTCTACTAGCTCACATATTTCATGACAAACATTTATCTGTTTGATCCCAGTAACGCGCTTCATTTCAAGTTGTCCTTACTGCGGTGACAAAATGCGCACGAGAGGTAACATACTGTGTGCATAGACAAACTACGGCAGGTGAAACAGCGCTGGCACTGAAAAACTTAAAGGATCCGCCTGACTGGATAAGGCGTAGCGCAATTAAAAGCGCGATTATGAGCAATAGTGCTCGGCACCGTTCTGGCGGAGAAAGCCTCGCCTCACAGCTCGGCATCAGCCGCACACCGCTCCGATGCAGCGCTCACGCGTCTGCAGCATGAGAGGATAAGTGATGCAGAACGGAAAAAGCATGGTCACGTAGCCAAGGGTAACGGAACAGGATGACACGCCGATATCTCTGTCGTGCGCATACAGCTGGAGCCGCTTGCCATCCCGCCTGCTGGCGCAGAACGGCGGCGCATTACAGCCAAACACCTCGACCGCCTGTAATATTTCGCGGCAGCGGCTGAAGATGCCGCCACCGGAGCGGAGACAGTGAGCTTTCTCGATCAGGATGCGCTGTTTCACGTTTCTCTCGCACGTGACCGGAAGAGCAGCTTTCCTGCAGATCTGGTAATCAAAAGCAACCCGCAGAACCATCGGCGCTTTCATACAGCAATACGTAACTGG
>VOFC01006611.1_pt1 | contig 44903 bp, 87 predicted proteins | sample 5384161 | NCBI WGS metagenome assembly VOFC01 (sample SAMN12384722, study PRJNA508395) | human gut metagenome | isolation source: healthy gut B | host: Homo sapiens | reverse complement strand
TAAATAAGAATAGAACTTTTAAGGAGGATTTTCCATGAATTTCGGACATTTCGATGATGCGAATAAAGAATATGTGATCACCACACCGGATACCCCGCTGCCCTGGATCAATTACCTGGGCTCCCAGGATTTCTTTTCCCTGATTTCCAATACCTGCGGCGGCTACAGCTTCTACAAGGATGCCAAGCTGCTGCGTCATTACCCGCTACCGCTACAACAACATTCCGGTAGATTCCAACGGAAAATATTACTACATCAAGGACGGCGATACCGTCTGGAACCCGGGGGCAATGCCTACCCAGCACGTCTCTGATGCCCTATGAGTGCCGCCACGGTCTTGGCTACAGCCGCTTCCACGGGGAAAAGAACGGGCTGGCGCGGACCTTCTGGCTTTTGTTCCAGTTGACACCCATGCGAAGATCAACAAGCTGACTTTGAAAAACAACTCTGATGCTGCGAAAAAAGATTTCCCTTTTTCCTATGTGGAGTTCTGTCTGTGGAATGCAGTGGATGATATGACCAACTACCAGCGAAACTTAAGCACTGGTGAGGTGGAGATCATCGGCAGCACCATTTACCATAAGACCGAGTACAGAGAGCGCCGCAACCACTACGCTTTTATCACAGTAAATGCCCCGGTGGATGGCTTTGATACCAGACCGTGATGATTTCCTGGGACTTGGCCGCGGAAACAATAATCCGATTGCTGTGGAAAGGAAAGAGCCGCAACTCCGTTGCCAGCGGATGGTATCCAATTGCCAGCCAGCAGATCGACGTTACCTTGGCACCAGGCGAGGAGAAAAGAATTTGTGTTCCTTCTTGGCTACTGCGAGCATCCCACAAGATGACAAATGGGAAGCTTTAAATGTGATCAAAAAAATCCGGCTAAAAGATTATGGAGAAATTCCCCGCTTCAGACCGACGAGCAGGTTGATGCAGCACTTGCCCAGCTGAATGCATACTGGGATGAGCTTCTCTCCCGCTATCACGTAGAGAGCCAGACGATCCCCATGTAAACCGTATGGTCAAATATCTGGAACCAGTACCAGTGTATGGTAACTTTCAACCTTTCCCGCTCGCTTCCTACTATGAATCCGGTACAGGAAGAGGCATGGGATTCCGTGATTCCTGCCAGCAGCTGCTCGGCTTCGTACATCTGATCCCGGATCGTGCAAGGGAAAGAATCCTGGACATCGCTGCCACCCAGTTTGAGGACGGCAGCGCTTACCATCAGTACCAGCCACTGACCAAGAAGGGCAATCTGGATATTGGAAGCGGATTTAACCGAAGAGGGACAGATTTTCATTGAGCCTCAGGGCTTCTGCATTATTGCCGGAATCGGCGTGAAGGAAGGCCTTGCCAAGAAAGCACTGGATTCTGTGAAAGAGCGTCTGGATACCAAGTACGGCATTATGCTTCACCAGCCTGCTTATACCAGATATTACCTGAACCTTGGGGAGATTTCCTCCTACCCGCCGGGATACAAGGAAAACGCAGGTATCTTCTGTCACAACAATCCATGGATCTCCATTGCGGAAACTGTGATCGGCAGAGGAACCGTGCTTTTGAAATTTACAAAAAGACCTGTCCATCCTATATTGAAAACATCAGTGAGATCCACCGTACTGAGCCTTACGTTTATTCCCAGATGATCGCCGGACGGGATGCGGCCCGCCACGGTGAGGCGAAAAACAGCTGGCTTACCGGAACGGCTGCCTGGACCTTTGTCAACCTTTCCCAGGCGATCCCGGGCGTGCAGCCGACCTATGACGGACTTTCCATTGATCCGTGCATTCCGGAAGGATTCGGTGACTTCACCCTCACCCGCCGCTTCCGCGGTGCCACTTTACTACTTCGATGTGAAGAACCCGAACAATGTGGTAAAAGGCGTTGCTTATCTGGAAGTAGATGGAAAACAGGTGAAAGGAAATGTGGTTCCTGTTGAGGATGGTAAAAAAGAATATCATGTGACGGTGCATATGGCATAGTGATTTATTTATATACGACACATATACCAGAATACCAGGAAAGCCTCCAGAGTAAAATCGCTCTGGAGGCTTTCTTTGTATTTTGTCACAATTCCAATTATTTCCCTGCATTCTCATAAAGAGGATGAATCTCTTTCTTAAATGTATAGCGGATGAAAATAAAGCAAACCGCCCCGGAGAATACCTCCGCGATAGGGAATGCCCACCAGCAGGCTCCAAGTCCTCCCACTTTTGCAAGGATAAAGGCTGCAGGAAGCAGTACGATCAGCTGTCTGAGCACAGACACGGCAAGGCTGAGGAATCCATGTCCCAGTGCCTGGAATACAGAAGATGCCACCACAGAAAATCCTGCGATCAAAAAAGCTTATGCTGATGATCCGAAGTGCCGGGATTCCAATTGCCAGCATGTCATCCGATGCACTGAAGATTCCCAGAAGCGCTCCCGGGAAAAGCTGGAATACCACAAATCCAGTCAGCATAATGCACACACCATAAGTGATGCTCAGCTTGATGGCCTTGGTAATACGTTCAGGCTTTCTCGCACCGTAATTGTATGCTGCAATGGGCACCAGACCGTTGTTCAGTCCGAATACCGGCATAAAGATAAAGCTCTGCAGCTTGAAGTATACGCCGAATACCGCAGTTGCTGTGGAAGTAAATCCCATCAGGATCTTGTTCATTCCAAAGGTCATAACCGAACCAACGGAAGCCATGATGATAGACAGGAATCCAACGCTGTAAATGTGACGGATCACTTCCCCGTTCAGTTTATATTTCACAAAGGGAAATATGCAGTTCCTTGTTCAGCTTGATGTTCATGATCACACCGATCCGCAGCTGCAATGATCTGTCCGGTTACAGTAGCAAGCGCCGCATTCCGGTTGATCGGGTCTAAAATGATATTGATCACATTCTCCATAGAATATATGGTTTTTCCGTGGACTGCAGAAGCAAAGAGACCAAAGACATGATTCCGATCACCCGCACATAATCCACGCCGTATGCCAGGATCTGGGGATCATCGGTCTGCACGCTGAAAATGCCGGAGCGAAAAATATGGCAAATCCGATGAAGCTGAAAATAGCAAGGTAAATACCGTTGTTTACCGCGCTGTTGGCATATTCATTTTCTTTTCCCCAAGGGCACGGGAAACCAGGGCATTGATACCTACACCTGTACCGGTTCCCACCGCGATCATCAGGTTCTGTACCGGGAAAGCAAGGGAAACTGCTGTCAGTGCATTTTCGCTGAGTTTCGCAACAAACATGCTGTCCACAATGTTATAAAGAGCCTGTACGAGCATGGAAATCATCATAGGCACGGACATGGTAAGCAGAAGCTTTGCCACAGGCATGACGCCCATTTTGTTTTCCTGGATATTTTTTTTTTTCCAAAAATTACTCTCTCTCCTTTCAAATCAAAAACTGGTTTGCCAAAAAGGCCAGAGCGTGTTTGAAAAAAGGCTTTCCTGCAAGATGTACGCCACAATTTGTGGGAGATTTTGTTCGGATGATTTTATACGGCAACCGAATCTCGAGCAAATATACCGCAAAAGTGGGGCGTGCAGATTGCGGGAATGATTTTTTGCTCTAATTCTTATTGTATAGAAGTCTTCGGCAGATGTCAATATAGGGTGTGGATTATTGTCGGAAATTGTGCTATTGTAAGGAACAGAAGAAAAAATCTAATATGATGTATGGAGGTTTTTTATGGAAAGACATAGCTTTGCAATGGAATTAAAAGAAGGAAAAAGAACGACTACCGCAGAAAGCTGGGCGAAATATGGCCGGAGCTTACCGCATTTCTGGATCAGGAGAAGGTACATAACTTCAGTATCTGGAACTGTGATTCCCTGATTTTCGGATATTACGAAACCGACGAAAATCACGAATTTTCGGAAGAGAAAAAGCCCAGATCCAGGCACTTACCGCTAGGATTGAGGATACTTTCACCTGGATCTCCACCCGGGGAAAATATATGCGCCTGATGTACCACAACTTCGGCGTTGTCCGCGAAAACAAAGAGCTGATCCGCCACAGAATGTTCATGACGAAGCTGAAACCTGGCTGCGAGGAAGAATACAAGGCAAGACATGACGGTCTGGTCGCCGCAAGAGAAGGCAAGATTGATCCCGGCCCGGACAGCAACTTCAGCATCTGGAACGCAGGCGGCTATATTTTTGGCTACGACGAGATCGACACCACCATGGAAACCGAAGAGACCCCGGAAGCTCACGAAGCTACCGTTGCCTGGGAAACCCGCCAGCTGGGCATTATGGACTGGATCACCAACGACTGCGACTGGCTCACTGGAGAAATCCACTCTGCAAGCGTGAGACTGGCTTGGCATAACTAAAAAATCTGGCGTGACTTCGGTCACGCCTTGCTTTTTCCAATCTTGAGTTGTCACCTATTTTTTACTTTTTGCCACATCTATGATCGTACAGTTATAATTTGCAAAGAAGTTTTTTGCAGGATTTTCCTGCACCTGCGCTGCTCCTCCATAATTGTTTCATCCGCAATGTAAGCCAGCTGCAGATCTCTTCTTTTTTCATATCCATGACTTTATTCTCCTCTGCCGCAAAATATATTTCATTATTTCTCTACAGATCTTTTAATTCTTTTTCAAAATTTCCAAATCTCCAGGCAGGAGGGTTCGCATTTCCAGATAGACGCAGTCATCCTGGATGTGACCGATTACTGGGGTGGAAAGGGTTCTTAGGCGATGGCTGATTTCTTCGGCGCATATGCTGCTGTCACGGGGTTTTATTCCCAGGGCAAATCCAGGCAGAGTTTTCCCCGGCGTGGTGCCGCCGCCTGTGACGTTGGTTGTGGGAACAATTTCGAATAGGAATCTGCTGTTCGCGTCTTGATTGAACCCTCGTTTTTGCGGCTGACCAGGCAGTGGCTTTTCCCAGGAGTTCAACCACGAATTAGTTTCAGATATATGCTCACCAGAAAAGCTGGCAATTTCCGTGACCAGTTCCTGTACCATAGTTTTCAACTGTGCAGCGCTTCGGCTCATCATCTCGTACACTGGGATTTCCTGACGGATATCCTCTTTCAGATACAGACTTATAGTTCTGTCCAGGGAAGCCGCTGTAAATTTATCAATGCGAAGGGCGCGCATAAGGGGGATGCTTCGCAATCTTTTCGATCAGATCCCTGCGGCCTGCCAGAATCCCTGCCTGTGGGCCGCCAAGCAGCTTGTCGCCGCTGAAGGATACAAGGTCTGCTCCTTTTGCCAGAAGCTCCTGAACCTGTTTTTCAGTGCCAAGGCCATAGGATGCCAGATCCACAAGACAGCCGCTTCCAAGATCCACCAGAAGGGGGATTTCGTGGCTGTGAGCTGCCTTTGCAAGCTCTTCCACGGTTGGTTCATGGGTGAAGCCTGTGATCTGATAGTTGCTGGTGTGAACCTTGAGGAACGCGGCGGTATTTTCTGTCACCGCATTCTGGTAATCTTCCAGATAAGTGCGGTTGGTGGTTCCCACTTCCACAAGGGTGGTTCCGCTCTGGCTGCATACGTCCGGGATCCGGAATTTGCCGCCGATTTCCACAAGCTCTCCTCTGGACACAACGGTCTCCCCCACCAGATGCCAGCGCTGTCAGCATTACAAGGACAGCTGCCGCATTATTATTGACTGCAAGGCATGCTTCTGCTCCTGTGAGCCTGCACAGATTTTCGGAAAAATGGTCGTACCTGCTGCCCCGCTTTCCATCTTCCAGGTTCATTTCCAGGTTGGTGTATCCGGTCATAAGGGGCACAAGCTCAAACACCAGCTTTTCTCCCAGAGGTGCACGTCCAAGATTGGTATGCAGGATCACGCCCGTTGCATTGATCACCCGCTGCATCCGCCGCTGATCCTGCCGAGATAAAATCTCCTGCATTTTTACAAGAAGATACTGCTCAAACGTACTGGAACTCTGAATATTTTGTTCCTTATTTTTTCATCATATAAACATTCTGATTCGTCTGCATTCCTCTTCGGAACATCAGCAGGACTTTCTTGTCTGCCAGTTTCCAGGCAGCTTTCTTCCGATCCGATGCAGCTGCCCGTCCGCAGCACTTCCCGCAGCTGCTCCTGGGCTTTTTCTCGCAGCTTCCAGCACAATCTGGTATCCATACAGCTCACACTGCGCCTTTACTGATTCCATCTCCATGAGCCTGTCAATTTTCGGGATTTTCCGAAGCAGTTCATTTCTGTTTTTCCTAAAGCCTTCCGGAACTTCTCTGCTCGTCTGGCCTTCCGGAACCTCCGATGCCTGATCACGGTCACCCATTATTTTTCTGTGCCTCAATCTTCTCCGCCAAGTCATTGAGATAAACCCAGCGGTCCATCTTCTCTTCCAGCTGCTGCTCTGCGGCTTCCTTGTCCGCCATGATTTCCCGAAGCTTCACGGAATTAGTGGCGTTTGCCATCATGTCGTTTTCCAGCTTGGCAATTTTCTCTTCCAATTTCGCGATATCATCATCAATGGTCGCGTACTCCCTTCTTCCTTATAAGAGAATTTCAGCTTCTCCTGGCGGTTCTGTCCCTGCTTCCAGTCCTTTTTGGTGGCTTTCTTCGGTTCCTCACCGTTGCCATCCGCCCCGGAACCAGACTTATCAGCTGCCCCCGGCAGAGCTGCCATCTCCGCCAAATCTCCGAGCTTTCGCCTCCACATAATCGGTGTAGCCGCCCTCATACTGAGTCAGCTTTGATTTGCCGCAGCCGTTGGGACCTGTTATACCGATCCTGTCAGTTCTTAGGAAGTTGTAAGAGAAATCCGATATTACCGGGTGGCCGTAGCTCTTATACAGATCATATATCTCTATGGTCTTATTACCGAGCCGGCTGCCGATGGAGTTCATTGTGACGGTCTGGGTCTCCTTGATCAGTTCTTCAGACGCCAGTTTCTCGTATCTGGCTATATGAGCCTTCTGCTTGGTGCTTCTGGCTCTGGCACCGCGCCTTATCCATGCCAGCTCCTTTCTGAGGATGTTCTGGTGTTTCTTCTCTGTTGCAAGTGCCATATTCTCACGTTCTGCCTTAAGTTCCAGATATCCCTCGTAGTTGGCGTTATAACTGTAGGTCTTTCCCTTATCTATCTCTACGATCCTGTTACATACCTTATCAAGGAAATATCTGTCGTGGGTGACCATAACGAGAGCACCCTTATAATTATTCAGATATTCCTCAAGGTATTCACCATGTCATTGTCCAGATGGTTGGTAGGCTCGTCCAGAAGCAGCACATCGGAAGGATTCACAAGGGTGCGGGCAAGGGCAACCTTTTTTTTTTCTGGCCGCCGGAAAGCTGCTCCACCAGGGCGTCATGCTCAGTGATGCCAAGCTTATTCAGAACATTCCTTGCCTCGCTCTCAGTACTCCAGTCCTTCTGCCACTTTCCTTCCGCCACATAATCCTGCACAATGGCTCCCTTTGGAAAATCCGGCATCTGGGGCAGATAGGTGATCCGAAGCCCGTTCTGCGTAATTACCTGTCCCTCATCGGTCTCTTCTTCCCCTGCAATGATCTTAAGCAAAGTACTTTTTCCTGTTCCATTGATTCCGATAATACCAATCTTATCACCATCATGGATTCCATAAGAAATATCATCAAATATTTTTTTTATCTCCGAAAATTTTGCTTACATGTTCTATATTCAGTACGTTCATCTGATCTAATTACTCCTTCTGCTATAACCTGCTGCCAGCTCAAAAGTCCTGCAACACTTTCCAGTGCTGACTCCGCGATTGCTGTTCTTATCCTCTTTTTTTCTCAAATCCGTGGATCCAGTCTGATTTCAGATAGAAGATCAGAAACAGAATGGAGCTTAAGGTCCAGGTCAGCGGATAAGCCCAGAACACGGTCTGGATCACCGGATGTATTTTTACCGCTACAGTAATGTAAGTCACACGGATCACACACCAGCAGGCAAGCATGACAAACATAGGCACAGTAGCCCTGCCTGCCCCTCGCATCAGGCCTGCAATACAGTGGGAAAAGGCAAGCAAAAAATAAAATAAAGTAATGACATGTGCCTCTCTCACGCCATATTCCACCACTCCCGGATCATTGTTAAAGGCAGCAATCAGAACCGGACTTGCAAAATACACAATAATTCCAACCACTTCTGCCATGGAAATGCTGCACAGGATTCCAATGCGCGCGCCCTCTTTTCGCGCGGTCGTATTTCTTGGCTCCAAGGTTCTGGCTGATAAAAGTAGTCAGTGCCATGGAAAACAGGTGATCGGCAGGAATCCGAAGCCCTCCACCTTGGAATAAGCTCCGCAGCCTGCCACTGCCAGCTTGCCGAAGCTGTTGATATTGACTGGACCACAACGTTGGCAATGGCAATTACAGAGTTCTGCACGCCAGCCGGAAGACCGTTGGACACGATCTGCTTCACCATATAGGGATCCAGATTTATTTTTCTAAGAGAAACCGTATATTCCTCCGGGCTCTTCTTCATGAGACGATACAGGCACAAAAAGTGCGCTTGCAAACTGGGCAATGATGGTTGCAAGATGCAGCCCTTCCACGCCCATTCCCATTGCTCCAACGAAAACCATGTCCAGGGTCACATTGAGCAGGGATGAAAAAATCAGGTAATACAGCGGATGGCGGCTGTCTCCTACCGCCTGCATAATGCCTACAAAGTTATTGTAAAGAACCAGTCCCAGTGAACCCATGGCATATACCTGGAAATACAGGGTAGATTTGGGCAAAATATCTGCCGGGTTTTCATCAGGACCAGGATCTTCGGCGCCAGCACAACACCGGATATGGTCAGAAGGATTCCGCATAAAATACCAAAGGCTACCGTAGTGTGGATGGCTTTTTGCAGCTCCTTTTGCTGTCTTGCGCCAAAAATACCTGGCTATAATAACGCCGGCTCCCATTGCCATTCCCTGGAAAAAATCCTACCAGCAAAAAGGTAAGGCTGCCGGATGAGCTGACTGCTGCCAGCGCATCACTTCCCAGAAAAATTTCCTACGATCAAAGAATCTGCAGTATTGTACAGCTGCTGAAACAGGTTTCCCAGAAAAAGCGGGAATGCGAAGCCCATCAGTTTTTTCCATATGGACCCTTCTGTCAGCAGGTTCTTGTTTTGTGAATTATTCATTTTCTCCCCTCCATCAATCCTTTCTATCCTAACATAATATACCCTCTTTTTCAATTGCAAAAGCGCGCAATTCGTGTATAATGAAAGATAGTATAAAATATTATCAGTAAACTTGGAGGACTTATTTTTGAAAAATCTGGATACAGTCTGGACCAGCCAGGCGGCAGACGGACAGACATTAAAGGAATATCCACGTCCCGGCATGGTACGCGGGCGCTGGATCAACCTGAACGGAATGTGGGATTATCTGATCACGGACAGCCGCATCCTGCCTTCCACTGCGACCGCATGGGCATGCTGGTCTGGCAGGACATGCCAAACGGCGGTTCCTCCTACCATCACTGGTTTGTCACCTACCTTGCTACCTTACTGAACTGGATGCGCATTCCAGTGAAGCGTTGTACATGATTCCTGTGTCATCCAGGAATCCGATTCCATAAGTACACTCTGTCTCAAAAGGACACTGCAAAGATTCCGTTGATGGAAACCTTCTCAACATCAATATAGCCTGCCTCATCAAGCTCCTGAGCCATGGAATCCAGATCATACTCTGTTCCTACCTCTGTTGCTGTTACTGCCAGATTGACGCCATCCTCAGACTCCGGATCCAGTGCCTGGAACATAACCCCGTCCGCCTGGTCTTCCTCGGAAACTTCCAGAACATTCCAGTTACTTGGTACATAGAGGTCGAAGCCTGGTTCAAAGGTCAACCAGGTTCCTTCATATGCAGCTTCCTCCAGCATGTTCAGCCTCAGTATCTTTCTGCTGCATCAGCTTCTGCCCATACAGGTGCGCTGAATCCTGTGATCATTGCTGCAGTACATAACATCGCCATAACTTTTTTCCAGTTTTTCATATTTTCTACCTCACTTTTTTCAATTTTTGTGGTATGATATGTAGGTCTCTAAGTACCTCACCACCTTGAGACCACTATATCTGATTTTTTTCCAAAAACAATACACATGGGACGAGATGACACTTTCGGTGATATTTGGAATCCGAAAGCGCATTTTTTTTTCATATGGAGGATACATAACATTGAACATTGCAATTATCGATGACGTACAGCAGGACCTTTTTGACACCCTTGGCAGGGCTGCACAGAACTATTATGAAGACCGGCAGATCATGGTGCAGATCCAAACCTTTTTCTTCCCCTGCTGCCTTCTGGAAGGCCTACACTCCCGGCAAATATGACCTGATTTTCCTTGATATCTACATGGACCAGGATAACGGCATGGACGTGGCAGTGCGCATCCGTGAGGCAGGCGACTCCTGCTCCCTTAATTTTGTCACCAGCAGCGACGCTTTCGCAGTGGCCAGCTATGACGTGCAGGCGGCATACTACCTTCTGAAACCCCTTGATACAAACAGGCTTATGAAGGTGCTTTGACACCATCCAGATCAAAACGCACAGGACGTGCGGTACATCGAAGTGATCTGTGACCGTACGCCTGTGCGTGTTCCTGTAAAAACCATATTATATGCAGATACCTTCCACAATGCCGTCCAGCTTCACACGGATGCCGGGGTTCTGCGCACTTATCTTTACCTTTCAGAAATTTGAGGAGCTGATCCAGGATCTTCCCTGCTTTCTTTCCTGCTACCAGGGGCTGTCTTGTGAACATGGACCGCATCCACAAGACCCTTGAGGACAGCTTTCTTCTGGACAACCAGGAGGTGGTGCAGATCCGCAAGCGCGGTGCCAACGCCATCAAGAAAGAATACCTGAACTATCTGTTCTCATGATCCGCTGTTTTCCAGAGGATAAATACATTGGCCCGAAAAACGCCCTCTGATGCTTCGAAATCTGCATAGCCTCCTGTATTTCTCAGCCGTTTTGCTGACGGAGGCTGTCCTGATTCCCTGGCCGCTGGCTTGTGGAATAAAAAACATCCCCATTTCTTCGTACTTCCCCCTGAATAGCTGTTTTCAATATCAATGAGAAGCTTTCCCATACGAACCCTGCAGATGCAGTTTACATAGGGCTCCTCTGTTTCTTTGTCCGCTTTCACCGCTCGCACCGCATTTTCCAGAAGATTTCCGAAAATCCTGCAGATATCAAGGTCTGTAATCTTCATCTTTTGGGGAACTTCAATTGAATGGTGAAAGCTTACTCCTGCATCTTCCAGCTGGCCTGCATAATAGTGCAGGATGGCATCCACGGACATGTTTTTGCAGTAGCACATAGGCGCCTGCATTTTCTCACTGCTCTCCTTTGCAAACTGATGGAAATACTCCCGAAGCTGTTCATAATGCCTCTTCCAGCAGCATGGGAAGCGGTACGGATGTACTGGCGCATATCGTGCCTTGTCCGGCTTGCTTCCTCCAACGCACCAGTCAATTTCTCGTAGTGCTCCTTTTGCATCATCAGGCGCAGCTCCATCTGTCTGACTGCTCCTCGTAGATCAGCCGCATCCGGTAGCCGTCTGTAAGCTCCCGCCACAAAAATTACCCCCAAACACGCCAGCCAGAATGGTACCGCCCCATTCCGGGAACCATCCGCCGATAATGGGATCATATAAGGGCCAGATCCGGTCTGCTGCCAGAGAAGAGGCATAGAGCACTGTCCTGCAAGCAGCGGAAGCCCGCGGGTTCCTTCCGTGTAAAAAAAGGCGATCACCACCAGGCATATGGCAGTAAACCATTTCAAAACCTCTGTAACAGCCGACACCCCGTAGGACAATGCTGCCGTTTCCATTCCTCCTGCAAAATCCCGGCAACTGTGGCACCAATGCCAGCCGCAGCAGTAAAGCCAACCAGCCACCACACCCATTTGTATTTCCTGCCTGTGATCTCATGCTCCAGAAGCAGCATGGCCGGAAATGTGAGATAATAAAACAGCATTTCCAGACTGAACCAGGGCTGTACCCGCAAAGCCAGATAGGTATGCAAAAGGGGGATAGCAGGTGTATCCAAGGACACAGACGCACACTCCTGCAAACAGTGCATTTGCCCGGCTTCTGGTTCTGAAAACGCCCATACGGAGAAGAGCAGCACCAGAAGAACCAGGGTAAAAAACAGAGGAATTGAGAAATACCGGGATTCCCCTTACGGTATTGACCTTCAGAGGATTGCCAAAGGCTGGAACATACTGGATTCCCGGAGACGCGGAATCTTTATCCGTCACTGCGATCATGATCTCTACAGAGGTATGCCCTTTGAAGGTAAACATTCTGTGCTGGATCCGTTCTTCATAGTGATCCGGGTCCGATTGCCCACCTGCTCGATCAGCTTGCCGTCCACATACAGATTATATGCAGAAAATATCTCTGGCAGATACAGGCCATAAGTATGCTCTTCTGAGGGAAGCATGATCCGAAGACCGGTAGGTTCCGCTTCCATAGGGTTTTCCATTTCTGTCATCTAACTCCATTCCGCCGTATTCCCCGATGGAAAGATACCGGAAATAGTACTTTTCCAGGTCATCCCCTGGGGGTAAGCAGCACATCCGGATAGTATTCCCATTCCCTGGAAAGATAGTAGACCGGAAGGCTGTCGTAGGAACCGTCTGCGTAGAGAATTCCGTGTATGGCCTTTTCTTCTCTTGTCATGTATTTGTTGTTCGCGTTATACAATACATAAAAAACCATAAGGGAAAGGATCATACTTATGATGATGGTTCCCCACAGCAGCTTTCTGTCTTTCTTACCTGTCCTCTTCTCCTTCACCCCGGTCCCCCTTTCGGAGCCTTCTGTTTTTTCTCATAGGCAAAAGCAATAACAATATTAACAAAACTACAATTCCGCAACCAAGGCGGTTGTTTTTATATGCTGTTTTCTCAAATCATCCTGACTGCTGTCCCCGGTTGTTTTTCTGGGCAGCTTCCACATCTTCTCCTGCGATTTCAGCTGTCTCATAAGAATCATCGGCAGTTTCTTCCTCTGTATCTGTCTCTTCATCCAATGCTTTTCTCGATTTCTTCCCCGTTTTCCAGGAAGCATCCTGGGACTGCTCTTCTTTGATGGAATATTCCCCGGTTTTATCCACAGGGATCACAGCTACATTCTGGGTCTCATTGACCATTCCGTGTAGGGAATTTCCCTCTTCATCTGTCAGCACAGTTCTGGTGCCAGACCCAGAGCTCTTTGGAATCTCCACGGTAGCACCTGGAATATCTGTGATCTCCTCGCCGTTTTTGGAAATGCTTACGGATAATTCCCCATCTTCCCTGGAAATATCCACCTTCACCTCATCCTCCGGTCCTACTTCCCAGTCCTTCACCACTTTCGTAGGGACACGAACCAGCACGCCTCCGCTTTCAAAAGGAATCTTCTCTACCTGTGCGCTCATAAGGGCGGCCAGACGGTTTCCCACGATCACGGTGGACACATCGGTGACCGTCTTTGCCTGTGTCAATGTCCGGAAGGTCCTTGCCGTCACGGTCCGCGTAATTTCTCTCATACCAGTGGTCATTTGTAATGAAATTTTCATCAAAATGGAAGGTGTAGGTACCAGTGCTTCCCGCCGGGATATGCTTGCCTGCAGGCTGTAATCATGGTTTAGCTGCAGGTTGGTCTTTTTTCAGATACAGGCTTCCCGGGTCATGTACCAGCTGTCTGATTCAGGCTGATCTTCTGATCCTTGCACTTTAACTCCGGCTGAAAATCCTTTAGCTGATCGTCTGTAAAGGCATCCAGAATCATGGGGAAAAAACAGGTGGGAAGAACCAGCCATGGCACAGGTCTGCACCTGCGGCTGATCCGGCGCTGGACGGCAACATAGACAGATGCTGTCAAGCTTGGCATCCGGATCCAGCGTATATCCCTCTGGTGCCTGGAAGCTTCCTGTTACCTTATAAACACCTGGAACATTGGTATTTACCCCGCCAAAATCCCACACAGAAGGCATTACAACCGAAGGGTGGGACGCGCTGTCCTCGTATTCCGTCTGGGTGCTGCCAAGGATATGCAAGCTCTTTTCCAGCTGTTTTTTCAGTCCATAGGTACTCTGGCCTTTGCGAAGGGCATAGGCCCCAAACGCTCCAGGCTTCCCTCTTCTATGGGTTCACAGGAACGGATGGTGGTGTCCTTCACGCCGCTGCTTCCCAAAAGCCAGGGCTGGTAGCTGATGATATCCAGAGTTCCATCTGATGCATAGCAGTACTTCAGATTCCTTGTTTTCCCATTGGGATAAACCACAGTCAGGGTGTAGGTATTTCCTTTCACCATGCTCTGGCAGGAAAGGTACATGCCGTCTGTATCACACACATTCCATACCCTTCCTCGCTGATGTTGATCCAGTCCTCGCCTTCCGGCTGCATCCAGATTTCCATAGCATCCGGGTCCTGATCTGTGATCCAGGGAAAATAATAGAGTCCCGCGGAAATCATTCTGGAATACACCTGGATCTCCAGCTCCTCAAAATTCTGAACAGAGATTCCCACAGTCCAGCTGGGAACAGTTATACCGCTGGTATAGCCTTCCGGAAGCTTCAGGGTTCCTGTGATCTGGTATGCCCCCACCTTCTGCACATTCACTTTGGAGTAATCCCAGATTACATTTAGTTCCAGCTCCTGGCCGTCTTCTGTGTAGGCCATGCAGCTCATAGAGTCATAGGTCTCTTTTTTAGCTCCTCCAGGCTTCCCCTCTTAACACAGCTCCTGCAGGTATATAAAAAATTCTGGAAAAATCTGTGATCACGCTGTTCCCGGCCCACACCTTCTGCGCGCCTGTCAGAGGACACAGCATCAGCAGGAAACAAAGGGCAAAAAAATCCAGAAAGTCATTTTTCTTTTCATGTATTTCCTCATTTGAATTTGTTCTGGTTTTAGCATATAGGATTCCTCCAAATAAAACAAGAAACCTGTGGCGAACCGCAGGTTTCCGTGAAAAGCAGCACAAAATCAGAAGCAGAATTCCCGGAAGAAGTCGCATTCTGCGTCATTGCACTGTGCAGCGTCAATTGTCTTGATGTCACAGTGGAAAACATGGCCAAGCTTGTTGACCTTGTCTCCAAATACACGATAAACAAATGGCACATTGTTCTCCATCAGCTTCTGTACCAGAGCAGGGGCCTGTCCTTTCTGGAAATCCGCAACTGCTGTCATGCAAAATACAGGTGGATAAACGTCTGTAATGGTGTCAAGAACGCTGATCTGTGCCAGTTCTTCTTCGGTGCCGCCCTGTGGAAGAAGCTCTTTCATGATCTGCATGGTCAGGTCTTCTACGTTCTCCCCAGAAACCTGGTAAACGCCGCAGTTCAGGGCAATGGCTGTGAGGGCAAAGCCTTCCGGCACTGTGAAATCATATTTGGCAGCGTATGCCGGGTTGGTGCAGATACCTGCGTAAAGGCCCAGAATGTGGGCACCAGCGGAATCTCCCACTGCAAAAATACGCTCTGTGTCAAAGTGGAAGCGTCCTGCACGCTTCATCACCCATTTGCACACCAAATTCAGGTCTTCTAACATTGCCGGGAACTTGTTCTCCGGGGCGAGGCGGTATGTAAAGTTTATTACTGCGAAGCCGCGCTGTGCAAGGCTCATGCAGTAGTACTGGTATCTCTCCTTGTCGCCGTACATCCAGCCGCCGCCATGTACGCTGATGATGACCGGAAGGTCCTCTCCCTGGGCCTGCTTCGGTCTGTACACATCCAGCTTCTGTATTTCCCTGTCGTCGTGTCCATATACAATATTATCCCAGCGGTCTACGTCCTCCGGGGTATTCATAAGCGCATCGCGCTCGTCATCTGATTTCTTAAACTCTGATCTGATCTTATCACTTAATTCAGACATGATAGTTCCTCCAAGGTTGTAATATTTTGAGATATCAAGGTCAAAAGGTCAAAAAAGCTGTTCGTACTTGCACGATAAAGCTTTTTGAACTTAGGGCCTGCAGGACATGAGGAAGTAGCGATTTACGTAGTAAATCAGCGGATTCCGAATGTTCGAGAATTGCGGGAGCTGCTTCGCAGCGGAGCAATTCGTGGATATCAAAGTCAGGGGGCAAAATACATTTTAGCTCTAATCTCCTTGTAATATTATATAAAAAACCTGCGTAAAAAACAAGAATTCTTCTGTTTTTTTTGCATAAAAAAGAACACCCGATCAGCTCAGATGTCCTTTCATGGTTCGTTATTAGTCTTCAACTTTAACGATTTCTTTTTTGTTATAGCTTCCGCAAGCCTTGCAAACTCTGTGTGGCATCATAAGTGCGCCGCATTTGCTGCATTTTACAAGGTTTGGAGCGCTCATTTTCCAGTTTGCTCTTCTCTTATCGCGTCTTGCTTTGGAAGATTTATTCTTAGGACAGATAGACATTTCGGTTACACCTCCTTAAATTTACTGAATATATCACTGATAGCTGCCATACGGGGGATCCTTTGGGCTCCTCGGTACATCCGCAGGGACCATTGTTCAGGTTCTTCCCGCATCTGCTACATATCCCTTTGCAGTCCTCTCTACATAAAACCTTCAAAGGCCAGCTCATCAGTACCTCAAGATAGACCAGCTGGTCCACATCCAGGTCATAGCCGGTGAGATAGCTGCTCTCATCCAGATCATTCACACGTTCTTCATCAGTCAGCTTCATGTCAAGCTTCCTCTTAAACTCAAAAAGGAATCTCAGTCGCTACCTGATCCAGGCATCTGTCACACGGGATTCCAACAGTCACAAGACCGCTTCCCTCAAGCTCCAGAACTCTGTCTCCGGTATTGGTAATGGTAAGCTCTACAGGCTTCTTCTCCAGAACTGGAAAAAGTTCCCTGCTGGAAGGTGATGTCCTCCATCTCAAAAGCTGCACTGTAGTGTACGCTCTTCCCTTCACTGGATGAAATATCTGATAAATGTATCTGCATAATCGTCTCCCTATTCACACTCAATCAATTATACATACCCTGTCATTATTTGTCAACTCGAATTTTTCCGTATCTGCCATAAATTTTCAAAAAAATTGTAAAATTTAAGCAGAACCCAGGAAAAATCCATTGCAACAAGGCAAAATAAAAGGCAGTGAATTTCTCTCTTTCACACAAAATCCTGCCGGAGATCTATTGCCCCGGCAGGATCCTAATGTTCCGAAAGGATTTCTGCGGTTATCAGAAGCCTGTTGCTTCAGAACCGCAGCAGTGATCTGTGCACTGGAATTATTTTACAAGTGCCACTGTATCACGGCAGATTGCAAGCTCCTCGTTAGTCGGGATAACTGCAACCTTTACCTTGGAATCAGCACCGGAAATAACAACTTCCTCGCCCATAGCCTCATTAGCCTTAGCATCAATTGTAACACCAAGGAATCCAAGATAAGAGCAGACTTTCTCACGAATCATGCCAACATTCTCACCGATACCAGCGGTAAATACGATTGCGTCAACACCGTTCATAGCTGCTACATAGCCGCCAACGTATTTTGCAATGCCGTAGCAGAGAACTTCGATTGCGTTTTTAGCGTCCTCGTTTCCTTCCTGCAGCTGCTGCACGAAGGTCACGCATATCGCTGGAAACGCCGGACATTCCCTGAAGACCGGATTTCTTATTGAGAACGTTCATAACACCTGCAAGGTCAAGGTTCTCTTTCTTTGCAATGTACTCAACGATAGCCGGATCAATGCTTCCGGAACGGGTTCCCATTACAACACCTTCAAGAGGAGTAAGACCCATTGTGGTATCTACGCATTTGCCGTTCTGTACTGCGCTGATGGAAGATCCGTTTCCAAGGTGGCAGACGATAACTTTGGAGTTGTCTTTGTCAAGGCCAAGGAAATCAACAGCTCTCTTGGATACGAAGCTGTGGGATGTTCCGTGGAAGCCATATCTTCTTACTTTATATTTCTTGTAGAAGTCAAGCGGAAGTCCATAGAAATATGCTTTAGCAGGCATTGTCTGATGGAATGCGGTATCAAATACGCCTACCTGAGGAACGTTTGGCATAAGCTCTGCACATACGCGGATACCGATCAGGTTTGCAGGATTGTGAAGAGGTGCAAGGTCGTTGCACTCTTCTACAGTCTTTGATCATCTCATCTGTGATGATAGCGGAGAAGCGAAATTTCTCACCGCCGTGTACGACACGGTGACCGATTGCGTTAACCTCATCAAGGCTCTTGATTGCGCCTGTCTTGTCATTTGTAAGAGCTTCCAGAACCATCTGGATTGCTTCTTTATGAGTCGGCATGGAAGCCTCTGTGATCTCTTTGTCGTTTCCGGCTTTCTGGTAAACAAGTCTTCCTTCGATACCGATCCTCTCGCAAAGACCCTTTGCAAGGACTGCCTCTGTATCAGAATCGATCAGCTGATACTTCAAAGAACTTCCGCAGTTAATTACCAATACATTCATTTTTTTACTCTCCTGTTTACATGATTATGTAGATAACGGGGAAAAGCGAACTCCCTTCCCCGACACCTTATGTATGAATATTTAATTAGTCCTGAGCCTGGCACTGAACAGATGTGATAGCTACTACACCTACGATATCATCTGCAGAGCATCCACTGGAAAGGTCATTTACAGGTTTCGCAATACCCTGAGTTACATAGGTCCGTAAGCTTCTGCTTTTGCAAGACGCTGTACAAGTTTGTATCCGATGTTTCCTGCATCAAGGTCTGGGAAGATAAGAACGTTAGCCTTTACCTGCAACCGGGCTTCCCGGGCTTTAGAAGCACCTACGCTTGGAACGATAGCCGCATCCAGCTGGAACTCTCCGTCAAGTGCAAGGTCTGGGTTCTGCTCTTTGGCGATCTTGGTAGCCTCAACAACTTTATCAACATCTGCGTGTTTTGCACTTCCCTTTAGTAGAATGGAAAGCATAGCTACTACAGGCTCTTCCTGTACAAGAAGCTTGAAAGATTCAGCAGAAGAAGCTGCGATTGCTGCAAGCTCTTCTGGATTCGGGTTCTGGTTCAGACCGGAATCACCAAATACAAAGGCTCCGTTAGCGCCGTACTCGCAGTCCGGAACGATGATCAGGAAGAATGCGGAAACAAGCTTAGTACCTGGTTTGGTCTTCAGAATCTGAAGGCATGGTCTTAATGTATCAGCTGTGGAATGACATGCACCGGATACCATACCGTCTGCATCGCCCATTTTTACCATCATTACACCATAGTATAGATACTGGTTAAGAAGAATATCTTTAGCCTGCTCTGGTGTCATGCCTTTTTTCTGTCTTAATTCTACTAACTTGTCAATGTATCCCTGTGTCTTCTCTGATGTAGCAGGATCTACGATCTGTGCGCCGGAAATGTCATATCCGTCTTCAGCTGCGCTCTTCTTAACTGCTTCCTCATTACCTACAAGGACAAGCTTAGCAATTCCTTCTTTTAAAAATTTTGTCTGCTGCTTCAAGAGTTCTCATGTCCTCTGTCTCTGGCAGTACAATTGTTTTTACGCTGTCTTTTGCTCTTTTTTTGATCAGTTCAACAAATCCCATGATTAAATGGCTCCTTTCATTCGTTACAGTAGTCCTCCGGGTGATCCTCCCAAAACCTTTCGAGCAGGAATCAGCCCTCTGGTAACTAACTCCTATTATACGCCACCCGGCCTTGTATTTCAAGCTTTTCAATGTTAGAATATGGCAGAACAACGTATTTTTGAGGTGCAATTTCATGAAAACAGCTGGAATCATTGCGGAATACAACCCTTTTTCACACAGGGCATAAATATCAGATTGATCATGTGAAGGGGTACGCTTGCGCAGACTATGTGGTCATTGCTATGAGCGGAGATTTTGTGCAGAGGGTACGCCAGCCCTTCTTTCCAAATATGTGCGGGCCGAGATGGCCTTTACGTGCCGGAGCAGACCTGGTGCTGGAGCTTCCTGTTTCCTGTGCCACAGCCAGCGCGGAGCTTTTTGCAAGGAGCGGCGCAGCTTGATGGACTTGGGGTGGTGGACACCCTCTGCTTTGGAAGCGAATGCGGGGACACGGAGATTCTTATGAAGCTGGCCGGGATTCTTGTGGAAGAGCCAGAAGAATTCAAAAGTGCTCTTCGACGGAATCTGAAAGAAGGAATGACGTTTCCCAAAGCCAGGAGCTTGGTTCTTGGGGAAGTTTTGCCGGGAAATGAGTCTGAAAAATACCAGCAGGTGCTTTCCTCCCAACAATATTCTGGGGATTGAATACTGCAAGGCCATCCTGCGGGAAAACAGCTCCATTGTGCCGACTGCTATAAAGCGTGAAGGAAATGATTATCATGAAAATTCCTTGTTCACAGACAGCTTCCCATCGGCTTCTGCCATCCGAAATGCGGTGATCCAGTCGGCAGCTTCCAATACTGCTTCACTTGCAGATCTCGCCCGTAATTTTCTTCCTGCATCCTGCCAGGAATTGTTTTACGATGCCATTTGTAAGAATGCCTTTCTTCTGGAAAATGACCTGGACAGCCTGTACCGTTACTGCCTCCTTCAGGAAAATGAAACGAGCCTGTGCACATACCTGGACATGTCCCACTCTTCTTGCCAGAAGAATTCTCGCCTGCCAGGATCAGTACGAGACCTTTTCCCAGTTTGCCAACCTTCTGAAAACCAAGGAGATCACACGAACCAGGATCCAGAGAGCACTGCTTCACATGCTTCTTCATATTCAGAGTGTGCCAGCGCAGATTCCCTACGCCCGGGTTCTGGGCTTTCGAAAAAGCAGTTCGGCCCTTCTTGGAGAAATCAAAAAGCGTGGGCACATCCCTTTGCTTACGAAACTTGCCAATGCGAAGGAGATCCTTGCAGCTGCCAGTGATGAGCCTGCTCTGGCGGATCGCGAACCTGTTCGTATAAGGCTCTCTCAGTCTTCCTCCGCTCTTCCATTATTGGACGAAACCACCTTCGCCTCCAACCTCTACGAGAGCATGCTGGCACAAAAAAACGGCACTTCTTACGTGCATGAATACAAACAGCAAATTATAATTTTATAAAAAAACTTCTATCCATACAAAAAACATCCTGGCTGCTTCAAAATTCCCTGCAGTCAGGATGTTTGTATCTTATATCTTTATTTCTCATTAGAAAGAAGAATCCGGTCATTGTCCAGCTTCTTTCCGACGCCAACCTTAAACTTATCAAAAGTCCCTCTACCGTAAGTCCTTTCTTCTCTTCTCCCTTGATATCCAGAACAATATTTCCGGAATCCATCATCAGAATGCGGTTGCCAAGCTCTAAGGCAGACTGCATGTTGTGCGTAATCATCAGACAGGTCAGATGATGTTCCTCCACAATCCTTTTGGTCAGGTTCAGCACCTTCTCGGCTGTGCCCGGGTCAAGTGCTGCTGTATGCTCATCCAGAAGCAGAAGCTTGGGCGGATTCATAGTTGCCATCAGAAGGGTAAGTGCCTGTCTCTGGCCTCCGGAAAGCAGTCCCACCGGATGGTTCATGCGGTTCTCCAGTCCGATATCCAGAAGCGCCAGCTGCTCACGGAACCGTTCCTTATCACTTTTGGAAATACGGGAAAGCCAGCCGCCTTTTCCTGCCGCAAGGGCAAGATTCTCTTCAATGGTCATGCCCGGCGCTGTTCCTCTCATAGGATCCTGGTAAAGGCGCCCAATGTTCTTGGCTCTGACATGCTGGGGCATAAACGTAATGTCCTGTCCATCCAGCACGATAGAACCGGAATCTGTGAGAAAATCCCCGCAGATGGCATTAAACATGGTAGACTTGCCGGCTCCGTTGGAACCGATGATCGTGGCAAAATCACCTTTTTCAAGATGAAGGGACAGATCCTGGATTGCCACCTTCTCATTCACGGTACCCGGATTAAAGGTTTTGGAAATATGTGAAAGCTTCAGCATGGCTTAAAATCCTCCCCTTCTTGTGTGTCATTCTTCGTTTCAGCTGCGGCCACTGCCGTTTCAGGTACGGACCGGAAATAGCCAGAATGACGATCACAGAGGATACCAGCTTCAGCATAAATGCCGGCATGTTAAATCTCAGTGCAACGGTATACACCAGACGGAAAATAAAGGAACCGAGTACCATTCCCACCGCCCTTACAAAGATCCCGCCTTTTCCCAGGATGGTACCGCCGATGAGAAGGGAAGCCAGTGCGATGGTAACCATTCCCTGACCGATGTTGATATCCACAGATTTCTGTGACTGGGAAAGCAGGCATCCGGACAGTGCGGTAAAGGAGTTGGCGATACAAAGTCCCACGATTGTTGTAAATACGGGATTGATGGAGGACGACTTCACCATATCCGCGTTGTTTCCAGTGGCACGGATTGCAAGACCAAGCCGTGTCTTCAGGAAAACTACCAGGAACGCGATCACTGCTGCTACTGCGATCAGCGCAACAAGAATGTCTGCTCTTCCTTTCAATGGAGTATCTGCCAGAACATCCTTCATCATGGAAAATACCGTCTCTGTTCTGTTCATATTGATCAGGGAGGAACCTCCCATCACTGCAATGTTAATGGAATACAGTCCTGTATTCACAATAATTCCCGCAAGCAGACTGTCCACGCCCATCTTCGTCTGAAAGAATCCGGTTACAAAACCGGAGCAGATTCCAGCAAGCATTGCCGCTATAATGGATAAAAAAGGATGTCCGCTGACTGCCACGGCGGCTCCTACAGCGGCTCCGAAGGTAAAGCAGCCATCTGTAGAAAGGTCGCAGACATTCAGCATGGAATAACTTAAAAATAATGCAAGGACAGTCAGGGAACAGATCAGTCCCAGTTTCAGGGCAGTTTCTCCTAAGGAGAGTGCAGTAGCCAGTGTCACAGTTTTTTCCTCCGGTTAGTTTTCTTCCAGTTCATCAAAGCTCTCTGCAGTGGTGATCTCATTTACCTGTGTGCAAAGAGGTTCCATAGCGGCTTTGACAGTTTCAAAATCAAGACCAAGTCCTTCACATGTCTCTGTGTTTACAGTTGCGGTACCATTATCGAAAGTCTCTACAGGTGTGGTTGCCGGATCAGCACCATTTAAAAAGAATGTCAGCGATCATATCAGCTGTTTTTGCGCCAAGGTTTGCATAGTCAACACCATATCCTGCAAACGCTCCGTTTAGAGCAAAAGAGTCAGCTCCTGTATACTGTGGGATACCTGCTTCGATAAATTTCTCATAGATGGAAAGTTCTGCTGTCATGATGGTGTTGTCCGTTGGTGTGAATACTGCATCTACGCCATCTGCCACCAGTGCATCTGCTGCAAGCTGTACCTCATCTGTTGTGGTACCTGTACGCTCTACATATTCGATTCCGTTCTCATCCATGTAAGCCTTTGCTGCTTCGATGGCTGCTGTGGAGGAATCCTGTCCGATATCATATAAAAGTCCGATCTTTTGGTGTCTGGATTTACTGCTTCGATCAGCTTCATAATGGAAGCGGTATCCAGATAATCGCTTGTTCCGGTAAGGTTTGCACCAGGTGCGTCAAGAGACTCTACCAGTCCTGCTCCAACCGGGTCAGATACTGCGGAAAATACAACCGGAGTGTCGGTTCCTTCTGTGCTTGCCTGCATACGCATAGCTACCGGAGTTGCAACGCCTACCATCAGATCTACGCCGTCAGCCTGGAAATCAGAGATGATCTGCTCCATTACGTTGGCATCCGCGTTGCAGTTGTCATAGGAGATCTCGAAGTTTACACCCTTTTCTTCCCCAATTTCTGCAAGACGGCTCTCTAAGTTGTCTACGATCTGGTTCAGGGATGCATCATCTACGTAGTTGCAGATACCGATCTTATAGTCATCTGCAAGAACAGGTGTTGCCATCATCATAGTTGCCATTGTTGCTGCTGCGATTGCGATCATTCTTTTTTTCATAGTTGTTTTCCTCTCTCTCTTAAAATTGGCTGGGGAATTACTGAGCCGATTCCCCGCATCTTGTCTGCGAGAAAGAATGAGTGGGGTAATTAAAAATCCGCCTCAAGAACAACACTTTCGTTGTTCTTTGAGACGGTAATAAAATCTTATTATCGCGGTGCCACTCAAATTGACGATACGTCCACTTTCTCATGTACAAACATACACTCCTGATTGGTAACGGGTTCGGTTCCCGTCAGCGCCTACTCTTGGTTCATGATTTCGGGCTGCCCTCGAAAGTCCATTCCATCAGCCGCTTCATACGAAGATCACACCATCCTCCGCTCTCTGTCAGGTCATCACTCATTCCATTCACAATGACCAAATGTCACATCTGGTTTACTACTCTTTCTCATCGGTTTAACTGGTTTATACTTTAGCACAGTACTGTAAGAATGTCAAGTGCAATTTTAAAGATATCGAGAATTGCGGCGCGAAATCATGCAAAGCATGATTTCTGTGCATCGCGAAGCGTGTTACTGGGCACCGGGTGAACAGTAACAGCTGCTGGAATAGTCTGAATCTGTCATGTGTAGAAATGCCATGGTCTTCGGGTTCTTCGGGCAGGCGAAAAATTCTTTGGAAGGAGCTTCTTCTACAATTACGCCATCTTCCATATACACCCCAGTTCGCCACTTTCCGGGCAAATTCCATTTCGTGGTAACTACTACCATGGTGGTTCCCTCGTCTGCCAGTTTCCGCATAACATCCAGAACTTCTCCGGTGAGTCTTGGATCCAGGGCAGATGTGGGCTCATCAAACAGCACCACTTCCGGGTTATAGGCAATGGCTCTTGCAATGGCCACGCGCTGCTGCTGACCGCCGGAGAGCTGATCCGGGTAGAAATTGGCACGATTCTCCATGCCTACTTTTTCCCAGCATTTCCATAGCTCTTTTGGGCTGCTTTGACAGAGATTTTTCGGGCTGCTGTAAGGCCTTCCAGCACATTCTGAAGGGCTGTTTTGTTGCGAAAAAGATTATAGCCCTGGAAAACAAAGCCCATTTTTCATCCGCAATTCTTTAATTTCCTTCCTGGTAACTGCGGTAATGTCCTTCTGGAAGTCATCAAAGGTAATCTCTCCCTGATCTGCCTGCTCAAGGAAACTGATACAGCGCAAAAGGGTGGTTTTTCTCTGAGCCGCTGTTTCCCAGAACTGCGATCACAGAACCCTTCTCCACTTTAAAGTCCACACCTTTCAGGACCTCATTTGAACCAAATTTTTTATGAATATTTTTTACTTCCAGCATAGGTTTTCACGCTTCTACTTTCAGAATATCATTAAAATAGTTATTGGCGATCATCATCACGCCCATTGCGGTGATCACTACAATTTCTTCCTCTGTGAACTGCTCTTTTAACTGGGCATAAATTTCCTCCGGAACATTTTTTTTCGGGTCTCTGGCAAGGGCGCGTCCGAATGAAATCAGGAGATTTTCTTTGTCCGTAAATTCAAAGGTATCGAAATCGATTCCGTTCTCTTTCAGAAGCTTTCTGAAATACGTGCTGCATACCAGGCAGTCGTTTTCCTCCGAGATGGCATACTCGAAAAAGTCGCCTGCCCGCTTGCCGATCAGTCTCTGAAGCTCCCGGTCCAGAGCATAAGAACTGGCCTCAATGGCATTGAACGCCTCTGCATTGTGAAGCAGGGTAAGCTTCTCGTTGGTAAGCTTATAGCCCTGTGCAAGGTGCTCCTCGATTACTTTCTTTTCTTTTTCTCCGGCGGTTTCCGGATTTATTTTTGAAATATAAGACATATTATCATCCTTTCACTGGCGCAGGTGTATTCCAGACCAGTTTTTTTTCTCAAAATAGTTTTGGATCCAGGTTAAAACCGTGCAGATCATTAGATAGATGACTGCTGCTTCGCAGTACAGGGCAAATGGTTCATAGGTTCTGGCCGCGATCTGCTGTGCGGTGGTAAAAAAGTTCCACTACTGTAATGCTGGAAGCAAGGGAGGTATCCTTGGTTAATCCGATCAGGGAATTGAATAATGGCGGGAATGCAATCCGAAATGCCTGGGGGCATTACAACACGTAACATGGTCTGTGGATAATTCAAACCTATCATGTACGCGGCTTCTGTCTGTCCCTGGGGGTACAGCCTGGATGGCAGAACGGAAAAATTTCGGCATTGTATGCGCCAAGGTTCAGTGCAAAAAGCAATCACAGCAGACGGAAAAGCATCCAGCACAATTCCCACAGAGGGCAGACCGAAGAAAATGATAAACAGCTGTACAATCAGCGGCGTTCCTCTGAATACCCAAATGTAGAATCTGGAAAATTGCTTCAGTCCTTTGATATTTGCAGTCTGTACCACTGCCAGAAACAGTGCAATGGTACAGCCAAGTACAAAAGAAATTAAGGTAAGGGGAATGGTAACTTTAATTCCGGGGATAAGGATTCTGGTAAAAGAAGAAATCAGAATCTGTGCTAATCTTTCACTCATGATTCGCTGTCCGGTGCCTCAGTGAAATCGGCGTCAAAAATAATTTTCTGAAAGCTTGGATAAAGTACCGTCCGCTTTTAATTCGTCAATCGCTGTCTGGATGGCATCCAGAAGTTCTGTTTCCCCTTTTTTCACAGGAACTGCATATTCATCAACAGAGTCTGGGACGGAAAAAGCGGCTTCCAGCTCTGCATCCGGGTGTTCTTTCAGATAACTGCTGAACACATTTGCGTTAAAGCTGCAAAAATCAGCTCTGCCTGAGAGAACCAAAGATGCAGCCTCATCCGAGGTGGAAATTGCAACTACTTCGGCACCGGCGGCTTTGTAAATGTCAGCGGTAGTGGAGGTAATATTGGTAGCAACCTTTTTTCCCTTCAGGTCATCCCAGGATTTAATCTCATCGTTGCCCTTTTTTTGATCACAACCTGCTGCTCGATATAAAAATAGGGGCCTGCGAAATCATATTTTTCTTTTCGTTCGTCTGTAACACTTACAGCATTGATTACAGTATCAATACGGCCGCTGTCAATTCCTGCAAGAAGAGAATCCCAGTCAGCTTCGGTAAAGTCCACCTCTACTCCCAGCTTCTCTGCAATTGCCTTTGCTACATCCACATCAAAGCCAGTGAGATTTCCATCTTCATCGTGGTATGTATATGGCTGATAAGTTCCCTCCACACCTACTTTGATCACACCTGCATTCTGAATATCCTCCAGTTCATTTGCAAATACAAGCTGTGTGCCGCCAAAAAAAGAGTTCCTGTTAAAACAGCTGTAAAAAGTCTATGTAATGTTTTCGTTTTTCATAATAATTCTCCTCGTTCAATTTATAAAATATTGTCTGTTCGTTGTGATTTGCTGCAATGGAATCATTCACGGATTTCCCAAAGCTGAAAGATTCACAACATTTTTCTGCCGAATGTTTGGATGATGCAATATAGTAACAAGTCTTAAAGCTGCAGTGGTCATTCTCATTTTCATTTCCATTTCCCCCTGTTTTATATTTCTATTTTTTCAATAGGTTTAATGTGATTAAGATGATAACATGGACAACCAGATTGTCTACTATTTTTAATAGCTAGTTATAGGATATATTTATATAATGTGTTCATAGAGCGTGTTTGAAAAAGGCTTTCTGCAAGATGTGCGTCACAATTTGCGGGAGATTTTCCCCAAAAACAACAAAGTGCAGTTCCGGTATGCACGAGCATATCCGGGCTGCACTTTTCAATTAAAATGAAAATTATGATACTTGTTTTTTATATCGTGACCGATAAAAATCCGAACTTTCCTGTGCGTTGCACAAGAAGCAGCGTTGCTGCGTAAGCTTAATTCTTAAAAACTATGGATCGGAGCCGGGATGCGTCCGCCTCTTGCTACAAAAAGCTTCGCAGGAGAAATTATTGACCGGCATGATCGGGGCATATCCAAGAAGGCCGCCAAATTCAACCGTCTCTCCCACTCCTTTTTTCCGATTACCGGGATCAGACGGACTGCTGTGGTCTTCTGGTTCACCATTCCAATGGCTGCCTCATCTGCGATGATACCGGAAATAGTAGTATCCTTGGTATCTCCCGGAATTGCAATCATGTCCAGACCACTGAACATACACAGGTCATTGCTTCCAGCTTCTCAATGGTAAGAGCGCCTGCTGTCACAGCGTCGATCATTCCCTGATCCTCACTGACTGGAATAAACGCGCCGCTTAATCCGCCCACTGCTGTGGATGCCATAACACCACCTTTTTTCACCTGGTCGTTCAGCATAGCCAGGGCTGCAGTCGTTCCCGGCGCACCCACGCGCTCCAGGCCGATCTCCTCCAGAATCTCTGCCACGCTGTCACCGATTGCAGGGAGTTGGCGCAAGAGAAAGATCCACAATACCAAATGGAACGCCAAGCATCTTGGATGCCTCCTGGGCAACCAGCTGCCCCACACGGGTAACCTTAAATGCGGTACGTTTTGATCATCTCGCAGAGAGTCTCGAAATCCTCTCCTCTTACTTTCTCAAGAGCGGTTTTTACAACGCCAGGTCCGCTGACGCCGACATTGATAATACTGTCTGCCTCTGTAACACCGTGGAAAGCGCCCGCCATAAACGGGTTGTCATCCGGTGCGTTGCAGAACACTACAAGTTTGGCACAGCCAAGGGAATCCTGCTCTTTGGTTGCCTCTGCGGTTGCAAGGACGATCTCGCCCATCAGCTTCACGGCATCCATGTTGATTCCGGTCTTGGTGGAACCAACGTTTACAGAGCTGCACACCCGCTCAGTGCTTGCAAGTGCCTGGGGAATGGAACGGATCAAAAGCTCTTCTGCGGGGTCATCCCTTTGCTTACCAGAGCAGAATATCCGCCGATAAAGTTTACTCCAACCTGTTTTGCAGCTTTGTCAAGAGTCTTGGCGATGGTCACAAAGTCCTCTGTGGTCTTGCAGGCAGCTCCGCCTATCAGACCAATCGGGGTTACGGAAATTCGTTTATTTACAATGGGAATTCCGTACTGGGCAGAAATCTTCTCTCCGGTTGCTACCAGATCCTTAGCATAAGTGGTAATTTTGTTATAAATTTTTTCATTTAATTTATCAAGATCACTGTCAATGCAATCCAGAAGGCTGATGCCCAGGGTAATGGTACGCACGTCCAGATTTTCTTCCTCAATCATCTTGTTGGTCTCATTGACCTCAAACATATTTATCATAGCGTATGTGTTCCTTTCTAAAACGAAACTGTCGTCTTCTGACGACATTTTTAATGAAAGTCAGCTGTCCGGGACTTTCCTTTCAGATTCTGTGCATTACATTGAAGATATCTTCATGCTGGCAGCGGATCACTACACCAATCTCTTCTCCGAGAGCAGCCAGTTCCTTGGAAAGAGTTGCAATTTCCTTGTCTGAAGCGCTGGTGTCTGCGACCATCATCATGTTAAAATATCCCTGTACGATGGTCTGGGAAATATCCAGAATGTTGATGCGGTTGTTGGCCAGGTAGGTGCATACCTTTGCAATGATGCCCACAGTGTCTTTTCCGACTACGGTAATAATTGTTTTTTCATGATACTCCTCCTGTGTTTGGGCATGCGGCCCATATTTGACTGTTGCTGCAAGCAGCAGCTATGGCTGTCTCAGGGAAACTCATTGCTGTACTCTAAAGCAAATTTGAAAAAAGCTCCAGATGAACAGTCCAAGATCTCCCCCATGACCTGTATACAAAAACGGACAGAATGTTTTCCGAAACGCCGCCATCTGCGGCAGCAAAAAAAGCCAGCTTGGGGCGTGCAGATTGCGGGAATGCTTTTTCAACCTCACTCTAGAGCATGACCACATCTGAAATACTGTCACGTTTCGCAACCTGTGTCTTGAAATCTTTGGATTTATATGGATAATCTCCAAGGGTCACCTCTGAGCACACGGTCTCATAGGCAAGAGCCTCGTAGTTGTTTTCCTTGCTTAAATGTCCCAGGAATATGGCTTTCATATCGTCATGCAAAAGCCGACAAAGCAGCCTTCCTGCATTTTCATTGGAAAGATGCCCTCTGTCTCCCAGGATACGCTGTTTCAGATAATAGGGATAGCTTCCCCACCTGAAGCATGCGGATATCGTGGTTCGCTTCAGCAAAAGGGCGTCCAGATTCTGTAAATTATCTACTATGTATTTGTTATATTTGCCAAGGTCTGTGGCAATCCCCACTGCCTTGTCCTGACATTCCAGACGATATCCTACAGGCTGTGCCGCATCGTGTGGAATGGAAAACATGGATGGATGGTCAGATCCTTAATATGAAAGTCCTGATCCTCCTCAATCTCATGGAAGGTATCCTCGGGAAGCTTCTGCATGTTCTTCATACGGCTGATGGCATCTGCCGTGCCGCCTGTTGTATACACGGGAATGTGGTATCTGCGCGCCATCACCCCAAGCCCGCTTACATGATCGGAATGCTCGTGGGTGACCAGGATAGCATCAATGTCATTGCCTGTCAGCTCCAGCTGGTTCAGGCCCTGCTCAATTCTTTTCCCGCTGATTCCTGCATCTACCAGGACATGGGTTTCTTCTGATCCCACATAAATACAGTTTCCGCTGCTGCCGCTGGCAATGCTACAAAATCTCATTTCTTCTTACTCCTTCTTCGATCTGCTTCCATGTTTCTTCCAGATCGCCGTTATTTTCTACCGTATAGTCTGTGTGGGCACGGAAATATTCCACTGAAGCCTGATTGCGGATGATACCAAGAGATTTTTCCCTTGTATAGCCCCGGTTCTCCATCAGTCTCTGAATCCGGATTTCTTCGTCTGTGTGGACATACCACACTTCATCGCAGAATTCTTCGTAATGCTCTTCTAAAGAAAAGAGCCGCCTCTACAATGCAAAGCTTGCAGCCCTGTTGTTCCTTCTCTTTCAGACTTCGTAAAATATACCGTTTCACAGCCGGATGAATGATGCCGTTTAACTGCTCCAGCATATCCGGTTGTCCAAATACTACATCCGAAACCCTCTTCCGGTCAATAGTTTTATCGTTTTTTATCACATCTTTTTTCAAACAGGCGGATCACGGGCTCATAACATTCTTCCCCAGGTTCCATCACAAGATGGCCAACTTCGTCTGCCTGAATTACGTATGCATCGTATTTTTTTCTCAAGGAAAGCAAGCACCGTGCTTTTCCCGGCGCCTACCCCTCCTGTAATTCCTATGGTTCTCATTTTTTTTGCCTCATATGCATGGATTTATTTCGCTTCGTACCAGTTATCTCCCTGGTGCATGTCCACTTCCAGCTCTACTGCCAGATGAGCAGCCCCCTTCATCTCCTCTTCCAGAATTCTGGAAACCTGTGGAATTTCATCCTTCCAGGTTTCAATGAGAAGCTCATCGTGTACCTGAAGCACAAGCCTGGATCTTAATTTCTCATCCAGAAGGCGCTTATACACACGGTTCATGGCAATTTTAATAATATCTGCGGCAGTTCCCTGAATTGGGGGAGTTCATTGCCACTCGCTCTCCGAAGGAGCGCTGCATGAAATTACTGGATCTCAGCTCCGGCACCGGCCGCCTGCGGCCAAACATGGTGGAAACGTAGCCCTTTTTCTTTTCCCTGCTCCACCAGACCATCCAGAAAGCCCTTAATACTTGGGTATGTCTCAAAATATTTCTGGATATAGGCAGCTGCTTCTTTCCTGGTAATGCTGAGATCCTGACTCAGTCCAAAGGAACTGATGCCGTAGACGATACCGAAATTTACAGCCTTGGCATTGCGTCTCTGCAGCGGGGTGACTTCTTCAAGGGGGATGTGGAATACCTGGGATGCAGTCAGTCTGTGGATATCCTCTGCCTCCCGGTATGCGTGAATCAGATTTTCATCGCCGGACATATGGGCCAGCACTCGCAGCTCAATCTGGGAATAATCCGCATCCAGAAATACAAAGCCAGGCTCCGGCACAAAAACCCTTGCGGATCTGTCTGCCCAGTTCCATACGCATGGGAATGTTCTGCAGATTCGGCTCTGTACTGCTGATTCTGCCTGTTGCGGTAATAGTCTGGTTAAAGGTGGAATGGATTCTTCCATCTGCTTCAATTACAGCGCCAAGACCGTCCGCATAGGTGGATTTGAGCTTTGTAAGCTGCCGGTATTCCAAAATATCGTTTTACAATGGATGATCCGGTGCCAGCTTCTCCAGAATGTCTGCGGAAGTGGAATATCCGGTCTTGGTCTTTTTCCCGCCGGGAATTCCCATTTTTTCAAAAGGATAACTCCAAGCTGCTTGGGGAATTAATATTGAATTCCTCTCCTGCCTGCTGCCAGATCAGCTTCTCCAGCTCCTGGATGCGGACCGTCAGCTGATCTCCGTAATTTTTCAGTTCTTCCCCTTTCACTTCGATTCCCCATTTTTCCATGGAATCCAGGGGTAAATACAAGGGGAAGCTCAATTTCTGTGTAAACTTTCCACATGCTGGTTTCCTTCAGCTTCTCTTCCAGCGGCCCTCTGACACAAAAATGCGGTGTAGGCCATGTAGCATGCCAGCTGCTCCAGCTCTGGCATGTCCTGCTCCCAGGCTTTTTCAGGGAGATTTTGCCAAGAAGCTCTTCTTTGCAGGAATGGCTTTGCCATCCAGATAATCCCGGCAAGCTCTTCATAGGTATAAGTGCTCTTTAATGGATTCAGAAGGTAGGCTGCAATACCGCAGTCAAAGACCTTTGCTTCCGGGCGCAGTTCGATATGCTTTAACATGGCTTTTACATCCATGGAGCAAAGCATGGTATTCTGGCTGAGACTTTCAAGTTTCTCACTAAGATAGCCTGGTGTAGTCATTCCCTGTACTGGAATGTAATAAATTTCATCCTCATTTAATGCCAGTCCCAGACCGTATGTGCCCTCTTTGTCTCCAAGAAGACTGACTCCAACCGCTTCTGCCTGCGCCGCTTTTTCTCAAAAAGAGCCTCGCAGCCCTCGAAATCACTGCAGGTAAAAAGTCCTGTTCCATAGAGTCCTCGTTCACCTGTGCAGGATCAAAGCGGTTCAAAAAGCTTCTGAAATCCAGCTTTCGGCACAGCTCATAGGCTTCCTTTGTGTAAAGATCCCCGACTTTGGCATCCTCACAGGAAAATTCCACCGGGCTGTCCGTACAAATTGCAGCAAGTTCCCGGCTTAACTGTGCCAGTTCGTAATGTTCCAGAAGGGATTCCCGCGCACGTTTCTGGGGGAATCTCTTCCGCGTGGGCGTAAGCATTCTCCACAGTGCCGTATTCTTTAATCAAGCGGGTGGCATTTTTCTCCCCACTCCCCGGGATTCCCGAAATATTGTCTGCGGAATCTCCCATAAGGGCTTTCAGTTCGATAATCTGGGAGGGAGTGACCTGATAATGCTCCAGCACCTCATCCTCATGATAGCTCTCTATAAGGGTCTGTCCCTTGGCTGTTTTTGGAATACGAATCAGGGTTTTCTTTGATGCCAGCTGCAGCAGATCCCGGTCGCCGGAAAGAACTGTCACATCCATACCTTTCTCTTCGCTTCTTTTCGCCAGGGTTCCAAGGAGATCGTCTGCCTCATAGCCGGCCAGGGAAATGGTGGTTATCCCCATGGCAGCCAGCATTTCCTGAAGCAGGGAAGCTGCTCTTTTAGTTCTTCCGGCATTGGTTTGCGGGTACCTTTATATTCTGGATATTTCTGATGACGGAAGGTAGGCTCGCTTCTGTCAAAAGCTACTGCCAGGTATTCCGGCTTTTCTTCTTCCAGTACTCTAAACAGAATATTCAGAAAACCGTAAACAGCGCCCGTGTGCAGTCCCTCCGGACTGGTGAGATCCGGCAGCCCGTAAAATGCTCTGTTCAAAAATACTGTGACCATCTATCAATAAAATTTTCTCACACATGTGTGCCTCCTGTACAGCAGTTTTTTTCAAACACGCTCTAATATAACGAAAATCAAATATCAGCTCTATTGCCACAGCATATAAAAAATCAGACAAGTCAACATAGCGGTTACTTAATATTCGCTGTAATGCAGATTACAAGGTCTGCATAATAATATAAATTAAAAATCCTCCAAGCCCAGCAATTAAGGTACAAAAACCTACGCCGCTTAAGGCTCTTCGGAATTTCATTTTCAATATATAGTGCTTGGATCTGCGGATGTCATCCTCAAGAAGCTCCCGAAGGTCCAGCGAAGAATCCCCCGCTTTCCTCATCCAGCTGGCGCATGGCGGCATGAACAATGAAATACGTCTCCAGTTCATCGTAACAGGATGGACAATTCTCCACATGATCCAGAAAATCCTCCAGCTCATTTACGGACAGATCATGTTCAATATATCGGTTTACCATACTCTCAGCAGTCTGACAATTCATGGATTTTCCCCCTGTCTTTTTTTGGTACTGTAGTTCTTCGCCGCTGTTTTTCCACTGCAGGTTCTCCTGCAGTATTTTCTCAAAACCTACGGCCCATATCGGTTATTATATCCGAATCCTCAAAAAAACACAAGGGAGTGGAAAAAAACATGGCATCGTTCTTTGCACTCCCTTTTGTCGGTTTCTTATTCTTCTGCTGTAAGCACCCTTGGCGGGTCATTCAAAATCTTCATAAATTCCTCGCCTGTAATGGTTTCATGCTCATACAGGTATTTGGCAAGCTCGTGGAGCTTCTCAATGTTGTCCTCCAGGATCTTGTAAGCTTTCTCATGCTGTCTGCGCACCAGTTCCACAACCTTCTTGTCCAGAAGAGTCTGTGTCTCAAAGGAACAGCTCAGGCTTGCATCTCCGCCCAGATACTGGTTGTTCATGCTCTCCATTGCTACCATGTCAAATTCGTCACTCATTCCATAGCGGGAAATCATGCCCCGGGCAATTTTAGTCGCCTGCTCAATATCATTGGATGCACCTGTTGTGATGCTGTGGAAAATCAGTTCCTCTGCAGCACGCCCTCCTGTGAAGGTGGCGATCTTGTTCTCCAGTTCCTCCTTGGACATCAGGAAATGTTCCTGCTCATCTACCTGCATGGTATAACCCAATGCACCAGAAGTACGTGGAATGATCGTAATCTTATGAACCGGTGCCGAATCCGTCTGCTTGGCAGCAACCAGCGCGTGCCCAACCTCATGATAGGAAAACGATCAGTTTCTCCTTGTTGGAAAGCACACGGTTTTTCTTCTGGTAACCCGCGATAACTACCTCAATACTCTCCTCAAAGTCAGCCTGGGTGGCAAACTTCCGTCCATCACGGACAGCACGAAGAGCTGCCTCATTTAATATTTGGCAAGCTCTGCACCAGAGGCTCCGGCAGCAGCCTTGGCAATCTCATCAAATCGTACCGTATCTGCAATCTTGATCTTCTTCGCATGAACCTTGAGGATTTCCTCACGTCCTTTCAGATCGGGAAGTTCTACCGGAATTCGTCTGTCAAAACGACCCGGACGGAGAAGTGCAGGGTCCAGTGAATCCGGACGGTTTGTCGCTGCAAGGATTACGACACCCTTGGATCCGTCAAAGCCATCCATCTCTGTCAGAAGCTGGTTCAGCGTCTGCTCCCGTTCATCATTCCCGCCGGTGAAGCTTCCGCTGTCACGCTTCTTTCCGATAGTATCAATTTCGTCAATAAATACGATACAGGGTGCTTTCTCATTAGCCTGCTTAAACAGATCCCGAACCTTGGCAGCTCCCATACCAACAACAAACATTTCTACAAATTCAGAGCCTGAGATAGAGAAAGAAAGGAACCTCCGCTTCACCAGCGACTGCCTTGGCAAGCAGGGTTTTACCGGTACCCGGAGGGCCTACGAGCAGTGCTCCTTTCGGCATAGATGCACCGATTTCTCTGTATTTCTGCGGGTTATGAAGATAATCTACGATTTCTGTCAGAAGATCCTTGGCCTCATCTTCACCTGCTACATCTGTAAACTTAATACCTGTGGAAGATTTCACATATACTTTCGCATTACTCTTTCCAAATGACATTGCCCCACCGGGACCTCCGCCCATGGAGCTCATCATCTTCCTGCTCAGCCATCTACCAAGTAAAACAAAAGATGCCAATGGGAATCACATAACCTATGATCAGACTGAGAAGAATGGACTGCTTCTGAGGCTCCTACTGCCTCCATGCTGGTGCCGGCGTCGTAAAGGCGGCTTACCAGATCCGGATCATCCATGCGCACGGTCTTGCAGACAACGTCTTCTCCGTTCTTTCTTACCCCATAATAGATGTAATCATCCTGTACTTCTGCCTTGGACACATTTCCACGCTCTACATTGCTGAGGAATGTGCTGTAATCTGTCTTCTCCACAGAGCGCTCCTGCATGGCAGGGATTGCGAACACGTTCAGGAGAAGAATCACCACTACCGCCACCAGCACGAAAATGTATAAGGGACGGTTCTCTGGTTTTTATGGTCAATATTCATTGGCATTTCCTCCATATTCTGTCAACTGTTAAATACTTTAGCATTTCTAATTGGGAATATCAATATTCTGCCCGGAAAATTTATAAACTTTTCATTCTTTTCATCATTCCTTTATTTCCTCATTGTGTGTATTTTTACACAATTTCATAAATTAATTTCTGAAATCCACTTGCATAACATGACAATTTATGCTATCATATATCTTGTTTCAACCGCCGGCGTGTCGGAATGGCAGACGAGGCAGACTCAAAATCTGTTGTGGGCAACCACGTGCGGGTTCAAGTCCCGCTGCCGGCAATTTCATTTGTTTCTATGAATCCCGTCAGAGCCTTGTCCTGCGGGATTTTTTCTTTACCTAAGGGAGTAAACATGAAGCCAAAAGTATTTATAGCCGCCCATCTTGTTGCTTGATTTAATTGCATCAAAAAGCGATACCACTCAACTTCCGGAGTTGAACGATATCGCTTTTTATATTGTGCTTAATTGCCTAATTACAATTCATCCCCGGCAATCACGCCTTTTTCCTCATCTTCCAGCAGCTTCTCAAAATCGGGAAGCAGTCGAAGGTTGCGAAGTAGTCTCTTGGGGTCTCGGCGCGGCGGATCATGTCGAAGGTTCCGTCCTCGTGAAGAAGGATCTCCGCAGATTTCAGCTTGCCGTTGTAGTTGTAGCCCATGGAAAACCCGTGGGCACCGGCATCATGGATCACAATCTTCGGAAGATAACGGTCAATGGCAAATTTATCATTGTTCTCACAAAGAGATCCTGTAATGTCATACAGATGATCGCAAGGCTGATCCTCCTTGCCAAGAACGGTAATATGATGATAAGCACCATACATAGCCGGACGCATCAGGTTGACCGCACAGGCATCTACTCCGATATATTCCTTGTGGGTATGTTTCTCATGGATTGCTTTTGTCACAAGACAGCCATAAGGTCCTAACATGAAACGTCCCAGCTCAGTGTGAGATTGCCACATCTCCCATTCCTTCCGGAACAAGAACTTCCTCGTAAACCTTGCGCACACCCTCTCCGATCACACGGATATCATTAGGTGTCTGTTCCGGACGATACGGAATACCGATACCACCGGACAGATTGATAAACTTAATGTGCGCTCCTGTCTCCTTCTGAAGCTTAACAGCAAGCTCAAACATTACCTTTGCAAGCATTGGGTAATATTCGTTCGTTACAGTATTGCTGGCAAGAAATGAATGGATACCAAACTCCTTTGCACCCTTGCTTTTAAGAATACGGAAAGCATCAAAAAAATCTGTTCCGTTGTCATACCGTATTTTGCATCTCCCGGATTGTCCATAATATCATTGCTGATCTTGAATACTCCGCCTGGATTATAGCGGCAGCTGATAATTTCCGGAATCCTGCCTACAGCCTTTTCCACACTCTCAATGTGAGTGATATCATCCAGATTAATAATTCCACCAATTTCATCTGCATACTTAAACTCTTTGTTCCGGAGTATCATTGGAGGAAAACATAATGTCTCCCTTTCCGCAGCCGATTGCCTTGGAGAGCATCAGCTCCGTCTTGGACGAGCAGTCACAGCCGCAGCCGTACTCCCGCAGAATGTTAATCAGAAATGGATTAGGTGTTGCTTTTACGGCAAAAAATTCCTTAAATCCCTTTATTCCATGCAAATGCTTCCCTTTAAAGCCTGTGCATTCTCACGGATTCCCTTCTCATCATAAAGATGGAACGGTGTAGGATACTTTTTGCAATTTCCTGAACCTTCTCCAATGTTACAAAAGGTGTTTTTTTTTCATAATAGTTTCTCCTCGTTTATAAAATGTACAGCTATTTGTTACTTAGCCTCAATCACATGAAGCATGTTTGTAACAGCACCCTCCCTGGTCATATTCGTAGCCGGATCTCCTACAGTAAACACGATCAGATCGCCCTTCTTTGCAAGACGCTTTCTGCGGACAACGCTCATGGCCTGGGAAATAATATGCTCTGTGGAATCCTTCTCATATCCCTTCAACGGTGTCACACCCCAAACCAGCTGCAGTCTGTGAAGAACCGTATCACTGGGCGTAACTGCATAAATAGGAACAGCCGGGCGGAAATTGGAGATCAGTCTGGCCGTTCTTCCGCCAAAGGTAGGCGTTACAATAGCTTTTACCTTCAAATCTCTTGCTGTTTGTACTGCTGCAAGCCCCACAGCACTGGAAACACGGCTCTCTCCGCACATATTACGGCCATGGGTGTAGGACTCATAATTCAGATGAGGCTCTGTATTCTGTGCGATTTCTACCATCATTTTCAGTGCCTCCAGCGGGTATTTACCTGCTGCAGTCTCACCGGACAACATGATCGCATCTGTGCCGTCATAAATAGCATTTGCCACATCTGCCACCTCAGCCCTGGTAGGTCTGGGATTACGGATCATAGAATCCAGCATCTGTGTAGCTGTGATCACCGGAACGTAATTTTCGTTGCATTTGCGGATGATCATCTTCTGAATGTAGGGAACCTCACTCGGAGGAATCTCCACTCCAAGATCACCTCTGGCAACCATAATTCCATCTGCTGCCTTAATGATCTCGTCGATATTCTCAACGCCCTCTGCATTCTCAATCTTGGCAATGATACCAATATCCTGACCGCCGTTTTCATCCAGAAGCTGTCTGATTTCCCGGATTGCCTTTGCATCCCGGACAAAGGAAGCTGCAATATAGTCAAATTCCTGCTGAATTCCAAATAAAATATCAGCTTTATCCTGCTCTGTAATTCCCGGAAGTTTCACTTTCACATAAGGGACATTGATTCCTTTACGCTCGCCAAGCTCACCGCCATTTAAAACACGGCAGACAATGTCACAGTTCTTTATATTCTCGATTTCCAGCTCGATCAGACCATCATCGATCAGGATTTTGCCGCCTTTTTTAACATCCTTATGCAGATTCTCATACGTAATGGCAACACGGGTTTCATCTCCTCTATGTCACCTGTGGTAAGTGTAAATTCACTTCCTGTTTCCAGCATAACCTTCTTATGATCCTTCAGAAGCTTGGTACGGATCTCAGGTCCCTTGGTATCAAGAAGCATAGCAACAGGAATATTCAGCTCTTCCCTCAGGTTCTTGATCATGTCCACGCGCCCTCTGTGTTCTTCATGAGAGCCATGGGAAAAATTAAAACGGGCAATATCCATTCCGGCACGCATCATAGCTTTCAATACAGTTTTTCTTACTGGAGGCCGGTCCCAGAGTACAGATGATTTTTGTTCTTTTCATAGCAGTTTATCCCTCTGTTTGTAATAGTTTACAGAACCTCACATCTATAGTGAGTTCCCGGAATCCCAAGGAAGCAAAACCATCTGCTTCACCCCCGGATTCTGTTTAAAGTATGTGCCAAAGCATATTGAAAAGGCTCTACTTCACATGTGTATGAGTAAAAAGATGGTCCTGGCAGTACTCATAATTTCCGTTACATCTGGAGCAAAAACGAAATTCCAGATTGGGATCATCAAGCTCGGTGCGCCCGCAAATTGCACATTTATGCTTGGTCAGTGCACCACCGCCTGACCCGGTACGTCCTCTTGGCTCCATCGCCCTGCGAAATTCATTCCTTCTGTGGACCTCCTTCGGATTATACCGACTGAAATCCTTACTTCCAAAGTAAAAAATAATGAAGTTCAACAGTGAAGCCACAATAGGGATCACCAGATACCATGCACCTGCCATAATGTACTGAATCATTTCATATGCAACAATCACTACATAGAAAACCGCCATCCACTTCATCTTCACCGGAATGATAAACATAAGAAGAACCGACATATCCGGATAGCACATTGCATATGCAAGGAATGTGGACAAGCTGATATAATAGGTGGAGAATACGCTTCCTACCAGAACATTCCCTCCAAGAAGGAAGTATAAAATAAAAGCGCCTATAATTGTAAACAGGATTCCCGAAAAAATATACAAAGTATATTTAAAGGTACCAATCGTACGCTCCAGTGACGTTCCGATCGGATAATAAAAAAGAATAAAACCGCAATTGCAAACCAGAGTACACCTGCAGTACTTGGCGGATACAAAACCCATGTCACCAGTCTCCATATCTGTCCCCGCAGAATATACGCTGGTTCCAGGCTCAGCCAGTTCAGAAGGCTTGGATTTATGATCGTAAGCGCATAGCCAATCACGTAACAAACAATAATGTAAACTGTCAGATTGGGAATTCCGAATCTTCCATATTTGCGTTCCCACTTGTCAATAAATTTCATGTAATCCTCCATTCTCTGATGATCAGAAAAATTTCTTCTTGGACAGAATCACAGCTGCCACAATACTCACCAGAACGGACAACACGATTACCACTAAAAAATCCCCATTTATCTGCTGAAAACGGCATTCCTGCAGCACTCAGGTTCATACCATACGCACTGAAAACAATAGTCGGAATACTCATAACAATGGTAATAACAGCCAGAACCTTCATGACAATGTTCAGGTTATTGGAAATAACTGACGCAAAAGTTCCCATCATACTGCTGAGGATACCGCTGTAAATATTAGCCATCTCGATGGCCTGCTTGTTCTCAATGATGACATCTTCCAGAAGATCTGTATCCTCCGGATACTGCTTGATACTCTCCACCTTCAGAAGTTTCTCCAGAACCATCTCATTGGAACGCAGAGATGTGGTAAAGTATACCAGTGATTTCTCCAGTTCCAGAAGTTCCATCAATTCCTGATTTCTTGTAGACAGATGAAGTTTTCTCCTCAATCTGCTCGCTCTTCTTATCTATAATACGCAGATATCTCAGATACATGCTGGCATTACGGATACAAAATCTGCAGAATAAATCTGGTTTTCATATAGGTAAAAAGTTTCTTACCCTGCCTTCCATAAATCTTGTCAGAACCTGTGTGTCTTCCAGACATACAGTAATGATCATTTTCCTGGTAACTATAATGCCCAGAGGGATGGTGCCGTACCAATCCTTTTCATTACGTTCCTCAATGATCGGAACATCTACAAGTATCAGGGTATAATTGTCTTCCACTTCGATACGGGAACGCTCTTCTTCATCAAGAGGTGCCCGAAGATCATCCACTTCAATTCCAAATCGCTCGGATATCTCAAATATCTCAGTTGCAGTAGGGATTGGTCATCGCAATCCAGCAATCCTCCTGTGGCTCCTGGATTTCATGAATTGCCCCTTCTATTGTCTTGAAAACCCTTACCACAATCTGCACTCCTTCCATCACAAAAATACAGTTTCCATTATAATTTGTACAAGAAATTTTGTCAATTCTAATAGATTCGGTTTACAAATTTTTAGCATTTCGCTATAATGTCTTTAACAACACATTCGTACTTTAATACGATATAGTCAAAAACAGAAAGGATTTTTACGCCTATGAGTCAGTCAACATTCGGAAAAAATTCACAGTAACTACCTGGGGAGAATCTCACGGCAAGGCACTTGGGGCAGTTGTGGACGGAGTACCTGCAGGACTTTTCCTTACAGAGGCCGACATTCAGGTTTATCTGGATCGCAGAAAGCCTGGACAGAGCCGCTACACTACATCCCGCAGTGAGGGTGATCAGGTAGAAATTCTCTCCGGCGTATTCGAGGGCAGAACTACAGGAACTCCCATCTCCCTGATCGTGTATAATAAGGATCAGCGTTCCCAGGATTATGGAAAAAAAGGCTTTCTGCAAGGTGTGCGTCACAATTTGTGGGAGATTTTGTCCGGATGAGGGCGTCGTAGTGGGCTACGGCAACTGAATTCGGGCAAAATCTACCGCAAAGTGGGGCGTTTCCAGATTGAGCGCCCATGATTTTTCAAACACGCTTTTATAAAAATTCTTTTCCTAGAGCGTGATTCGGAGGGAGTTCTTTACAAACTACTTAGTTCTAAATTTTCCGCATGAAGGCGCCGTCACTTGCAAAAACAAGGACAGCTATCTGCTTTTACTTTCAGATAACTGTCCTTGTTTTTTTATAATCGCTTTTTCACGAAAACATCAGGCCTCAAATCCTCAATGTCCTTCTCCATCCGGAACCGGCCAGATGTTGATGCAGTTCGGAGTCTCGATCTTTCTCGGCTTGCCTTTCATCATAATGATGTTCTTCTCGTAGTCTACCTTTGAAGGTGGTTACGCTGTTGCTGGAATGGTTGGCAACGGCAATGTGCTGGTTATCCGGGAAGATTACCAGGTCCTTCGGGTAATCACCGCTAACCGGAAGCAATTTGCGCTCCAGAAGTCCGGTCTCCCCATCTACCTCAAACATGGCAACGGTATTCTCACCTGCTGTTGTGCAGAACAGGTGCTTGCCGTCCGGTGCAAGCGCAAGTCCGGAAGCTGCATTGTGGGAAACACCAGTCTCCTTCTTCGCCAGGGTAGAAACGCTCTGAAGCAGTTCAAATTCTGGAACATCTCCATTTCCGTTATAGCTATAAACCTTAATCTCATTGCTCAGCTCAAAAAGCATGTATGCGAAACGTCCATCTGCGCTGAAACGGATAATACGCGGTCCGCTCTCTCTCGGGCAGCGGACAATATCAACAAGCTCCAGCTTATCTGTGCGCTTATTGATCCGGTAAACCTTGATCTGGTCAATTCCATTATCTACTGCACAGAGATATTTATTATCCGGTGTGGGACGCACACAGTTTACATGTGGACGGAAGTTACGCTCTGCAACACTTCCCAGTCCTGTATGGAACACGCCATCCATAACGCTTCCAAGACGTCCATCCTTATGTGTATGCACAACTGTCACCTTTCCATCATGATAGCCTGCTACGTAAAGATATTTGCCATCTACGTCTGTAGCAAGGAAGCAGCCTCTCATGCCATCAATATCCACGCTGTTGATACGGGACAGATCTCCGTTTTGATCACGTTTAAAAACCGCAACTCCTTCGTCCTCGATGGAATACAGATATTTTCCATTCTTGGATACCGCAGTATAAGACGCATTACTTACTTCCACTTCACTTCTCTCTGTGAGAGTACCTTCTTCCAGGTTTCACGTCATAAACCTGAATTCCCTTGCTGGTTCCGTGAGTATAGGTATGCCTACATAAGCCACATATTTCTTCCCCATTTGTCTAGCCTCCTACAGTCTCATTTCTGGAAACCATTTGCTTTCGCTGCTTTTTCCGTTCTCAATCTGCAGCGGTCCTGGTTACTGTTCAGTACATTCCCAGTAACTGGTTTGGTTTCTTTTATGTAATTTGTAACTGAATTATACCACACCCGGTTTCAAAGAACAAGCTTTACTGCATCCAGAGTTTCCATAATAATTTCATCTGTGTGGGCAGCAGATAAGAACATTGCCTCAAACTGGGAAGGTGCCATGTGGATTCCCATTTTCAGCATTTTCTTAAAATACTCTCAAAGGCCTTGGTATCAGAGGTTTTGGCGGAAACATAGTCCACTACAGGCTGCCCGGTAAAGAACAGACTTCCCAGGGAGCTGATGTGGTTCATCTGTACCTTCAGGCCCTTTTCCCGGGCAATTTTTTCCATGCCGCCGTAAAGCATCTGGCCCTTGGCTTCCAGTTCTTTATAAATTTCCTGATGATCGTATAAATATTTCAGCTGGATCAGACCTGCTGCCATGGCAACCGGGTTTCCGCTTAAGGTTCCTGCCTGGTAAACCTTTTCCTGCCGGGGGAAACCAGCTCCATCACGTCTCTTCTTCCGCCGTAAGCGCCCACAGGCATTCCTGCGCCGATGATCTTACCGTAGGTCACAAGGTCCGAGTTACGCCAAAATACTGGGCTGCGCCCCCAAATGCCAGACGAAATCCTGTGATAACCTCATCGAAAATAAGAAGTGCATGATACTGATCACAAAGAGCCCGAAGCCCCTCAAAGGAAGCCCTCGCATGGAGGGCAACACGGATAGCACTCATAACGGCCTCTGTTCCGGAATTGACCATACGGATCATGTCCACATGAGGGATCCTCTCGCAGATAAACTCTGCCATCTCCACCTCAATCTCAGTGGCACAGCCAAAGCTTAAGCCGTTCTCACATGCCTTTAACACACTTTCCCGGATGGCCGGGAAATTATGGCCACGGATCATCGGTCCCCAGGAATCAATGTAGTCAATATAGCGGTTGCCGTCCACATCGTAAATGTAGCAGCCGTCTGCCCTGTCAATAAATCTTGGTGCCTCTCCGATGGATCCGTAGGCACGCACCGGGCTGTTTACGCCTCCTGGAATCCTTTTTACTGCTCTTTCAAAAAGCTTCTCAGACTTTGTCATCAGCCGATTCTCCCTTCGTCCATCATTTTGCGATTTCCTCTGCAAAATAGGTGATATAGATCTGGGCACCGGCACGGTATGCGCCAACTGCCATTTCCCCGATAATGCGCTCTTCATCGATCCAGCCCATTTTGGCTGCTGCTTTTACCATGGCATATTCGCCGCTTACGCTGTATGCAGCTACCGGAACATTCACAGCCTTGGAAATCTCAGATACCATATCCAGATAGGACATTGCCGGCTTCACCATAATAATGTCTGCGCCCTCCTCAATATCCATAAGAGCCTCTTTCATCCCCTCTCTTCTGTTGTGGAAATCCATCTGGTAGCTCTTGCGATCGCCAAAGGCCGGGGCACTTCCTGCCGCATCACGGAACGGGCCGTAGAAAGCAGAAGCATATTTCACCGCATAGGACATGATCGGGATATTGGAAAATCCGCCCTGATCCAGTTCCTTACGGATTGCTGCCACACGGCCGTCCATCATAT